>Ga0209042_1000029_pt1 | contig 201915 bp, 242 predicted proteins | sample SaaInlV_200m_DNA_6_FD_184649 | JGI IMG/M metagenome (GOLD analysis project Ga0209042, IMG submission 184649) | Marine microbial communities from expanding oxygen minimum zones in the Saanich Inlet - SI037_S2LV_200m_DNA (SPAdes) (version 2) | ecosystem: Environmental > Aquatic > Marine >... | reverse complement strand
CCCCAGCCACAACAATTAAAGCAATAACCAAAATAACCCAGAGCAATACACCAGCTTTTTTATTCACCATAACCTAACAATATGAAACCTGTTTAAATATCTACGCAGGTAGTGCAGGAGGCTGCGGAAGTCCACTAACACCATTACCCAACAGCAAGAAATACGCACCAATACCAAGTATTATCAAAATGGCAATCACTGCCCAAATCCATTTGTTATCCTTTTTTTTATTTTTCATTTTAAATACAAGCTCCATCTAGACATCCATTTGGACAAACATAAAACTCAGAGTCACCAACACCAGCAACACAAAATCCTTCAACAACAGAATCTCCAGTTGAATCATCACAAGCATGACCGCCATTATCATCAGAGACACAGCATTCATCTGTTCCAAATTCTCCAAGCGAACCAGTTGTCTCACCCTTATCGAAATAATTCTTTCCACCATCACTATCAGCACATGGCCTTCTGATCCCGACCTCAACATCAAAGGAATCCTGGGCATAAACAACACCATCAAGAGTCACATCAATACTAAATCCAACCGTACAAAGCGGAGCATCTTCAGGAGCAAAGAACTTAATAAGATCATAATGGGATTCTCCTGGAGCGATAGTTACATCATCACTTCTACCACTAGTAATCCATGATTCAACCTCAGCCTCACTAATTTCGCAATTCTGTTGAACATCAGCATCCGAAACAGTCACCTCGTATTGAAACCGACCAGCATCAGTAGTGCCTTCAACTAAATTTTTAATACCAAAAGCAACTCCAAATTCCTGGCCCTGTTTAATATTAGCAACCTGGTTAAGCAAATAGGCAACAATTTTCGTCTCGTCAGAGAATAAATTATCAATTTCACCAACAACACCAGCACCAATAAACTCAATATCATAAGGATCTTCCTCTGGTTCATCCGAGATCACAATCCCAACATCAATAGCATTATGCCTAGCGTGAAAGTCTCCAGCAAATATAATAGCAGAAGGTGGAGAATTATCATCTACACCAATAACAACTAAGTCATATTCGCCATCAGAGAACCAAACCAAACCACCCTCTTTAAGTCCATAAGCATTCTCAAATCCATGATTATCATTCGTAAGATCATCACCAACCTCACCTATAATAACACTAGCGCCATCATGGTAATCAACCAAAGTAACACGAATAGGGTCTTCTATCACAGGATGCTCATACCTTAATATATGCGCATCATAGCAAATCGCCCCAGCTGATACATCGCCAGCATCAGTCACACATTCACTTATAGACTCAGCATTAGTAAGCTCATACCCGTCAATCTCCAAAGGTTCATCAGTGTCAAAATTATTACCAATACCATCAAGTCCAGGCAATGTAGGGAAGGTAGGAAGAACAGGAGGAGCTATTCCCAAGTTACAATCACCCTCAACTTTCATTACCCAAGCCTGACCAATTGCATCATTATCATCGACCTCAGCACTAAGGGGCAGATCACCCCATTCCTGATTATTATTATCAAACATATACGATCGAGAAACTTCACAATCTCCAACCATATCTTCTAGCTTAAGTCCCTTAACCATATCAGGGCTAATCCCAACAAAGTTCCATCCTTCGTAAATCTGTCTCTGTTCAAAAGGAATTATATCAAAATGCAATCTATAAGTCATCTCGCCCCGAGCTTCAGAATAAACCCAAAGTCCAGAATTCAAAACATCATCCCCATCCATCAATTCTAATACATCCCAATCGGGGCTAGGGTAAGCTCTAGCATAATCTTGTATGTTGGGCATCAACGCATAGATAGCTTTTATGTCACCCTCAACAATATCGCCTCTTTTTATCTGATCAGGCTCGAAAAATCCATAAATCAAATTCCACCCCTCATTAACATAAACAGTCAGCTCATTATTAGGGAAATTTGGAGTACCACTACAACTTAAATCATCGTCATCACCATCAATCATACCATCACAGTCATTATCAATCTCATCAAAACAAGTTATGCCAGCATCATCAACACCCTCTACCCCACCGCAATCAGAATCAAATCCAGCATTACAACCATCGTTATCATTATCGCCATCAAGAGCAGAACAATCCTCCACCTCTGTATAATCACAAATATCATTAGAATTCATATCCAGGCATCCCATTACTTTTACAAGAGGGTCGGTAGTAGTATTCCCACCATCAGAAAACCAAGTCATAACATAATCAGAATCATCACTCAAAGAATAAACAACGCTATCAATAGTTCGTTCAGGTGTAGGATAGCCAATCACGGGTGTGCCGAAATCCTTAACTTCTTCTTTAGGAGGAATCATCTCTTCTCTAGAAGCATCCCCCATAATTTCAGTATATGAAACAACATTATTATAACATTTTACATTCAAAACAGGCCTATCGTGTCTATCATCTGGGAAATAACGAGTACAAGCGGCATTTAAAGGGAAATTAACATTGTTGTCGTGTCCTGCAAGTGCTCCAGAAACAACCACATCACATCCGTCATATCCATTTTTCGAACAAGCGATATTACCAGTCAAATATGGACCGCCAGCACCATCAGGATTTTTTACAGTAATAGTCTTATATCTTTTCGTAGTAGTTTTAACCTTCGCGGTAGCTTCAACAGTCCACTTAAAATTCCCATCATCGTCACTACAGCAAACATCACTTAAACGAGAACAAAAATAATTTTCTTCCATTGCGGAACAGCTATCACGAGAAACACAGTCAAACCCAGCAGCTTCACAATATGTAGTTCCATCACAACTCTGCTCAATCAAATTCTTAGTATAAACATCGCTTCCGACAAACGCATTCCCTGAAACAAACAAATAACCATGATCATCAGTTTCGGGCAAATAAGAAACAAAGCAGCTACCATCTAAAGAAGTACGAGCAGCACATTTTGCTGGAGAAATAACCGAAATCAATCCCGGAGACCAGAGACCATCATTTGCCAAAGAAAACGAAACACCATCCAAAAAAGGAAACTCAACCAAATCAGGAGTTACGGGGTTTACTGAAGACCCTCCATAATTAACTGCAGAATCAGCATAGTTCATACTATCCGTCAAATAATTTGCAACATCTGCCGACCAATAATTTGCTTTTTGTCCACCACTAGCTGCACCATTATCCCCAATCAAAATAACATCCATTCCATTTTCCCAAGCAGTTTTAATCACGGACAACTCAGTATCCAAAGAATTAACATAAGTAGGAGCATCGGCCCATTGATCAGAATTTTCAAAGTTACGATCTCCAATAATCAAAACACTAACCTCATCCAAATCCGCAGCAGTTAAGTCTGTTGCAGAACGATCAAGACTAACATAATTAATATCTCCAGACAAACCAGTAGGAGGCAGAACATAAGTCCCCCGCTCACCTTTATAGACATCAAGATTAATAGCATTACAATCATCAGCAACGACAAATCCACTACAAACTAATAAAAACACAAACCCCAATAAAAACAACTTCCCTCTCATGCCAATTGTTAACAATATATACTATATAAATATTTCCCAGAATTAAACACCCTGCTCAGCACCTTCGCCAACACTAACACTTTCCTCTTCGACAGCTCCACCCTTAACTTCCTCGTCAGCCTTCTCAGCCAAAGCCCTCATCTTCTCTTCAATAGCAGATTCACCAGTTTTCAAGTCAGCTTCTTTCTTTTCCCTAGCCGCCTTCTTCTTTCGAGGCTCTTCAAGAACTAATTGCTCACCAACAAAGTCTTCCAAACTAGGCAACGGCTTATCAATATCATGCGCCTTCATATATTCCCTAGCCATCAACCAGAAAAACAATCCCATAGATTTATTCGACTTATTATTCCCGATCATAACAACATCAACATCCGCAGTATGATTATTAGTATCACAAACAGCAGCAACAGGAATCCTAATATTCTTAGCATCAGCCAAAGCATTCTTGTCCAACCACGGATCACAAATCACAATCATCTTAGTCTCAATAAAATTATCCAAAACAGTATTAGTCAAAACACCTGAAGGATATTTCTTCGTAAAAATTCTAACACCAGTTAACTCAGCAAACATCTTAGCAGCTCTCCACCCAGCCTCTCTCTTGCAAACCAAAGTCCACTCATCAGGCTTATACTGCTTAATAAAATCAATTCCCTCAGCCAACTTCTTATCAACCAAAAGCGTATTTAAAATCGCAAGCCCATCCAATCTCCTTCGATAAACATACTTCCTCATCGTCGGTGTAATAACCTTAGTCCCCAAATACGAGGCAGTCTTAATATAATCTTCAAGAGGAGTCAAAATCGTCTGATCTTCTTTCTTATCGCCATCGCTAACGCTTGACGTTTTTTTCGTTTTATCAGGCTTCTTCTCCCCTTGTTTATCTAGATTTTGAGTCTCAGCTACAACAGATTCTTCAATATTTATTTCATCATTTGTAACCATATTATAATTCCGCCCAGGAGTAAACGCTACTACTTGTTTCCAAGCCCCGCACCCGATACGTATAACTAAACAGAAATTTGACTATTTAAAGCTTAGGGTAAAACCAACATATATACTCAAGCATATAAATTAATTCTCAAAGATCTATCTTCAACCCAAACATCGGAACCGGAAAAAAATACAAAACCCTTTTCTTCTTATCTCAAAATAATCCGACCCAAAAATCATACCACGCAAACATAGGACTTATTTTCATTTTCCCAACGGCAAAAAGGGTTTAATCGCTTTTCTCAATTGAGGGCGAGTCCATTTCTTCTGAAATTCATCAAACGATAAATTCCTAAACTCCTCCGGCGCCAACCTCTGAGAATCCGAAACATCAAAAACAATTACTTTCTTACCTTTTGTCTTAAATTTATTCTTAAATAATTTACCAACTCTCTTCCTCACAATTATAATAACTTCCGCCCAATCAACCTTATCCTGCGAAACCGGATTCCATTTCCATTCAGGTTTTTCAAAAGGCTCCACCCCACCCCACTTCGTAGAATATCCCTTCCCTCGAAGATACTTAGCCAAATACCTACTCCGATTCATCCCCCTCGCACAGATACATAACACTTTCATTTCACTCCTCCAATTTATCCAAGATCCTTTCAACAATCTTAATCTTTTTCTTTATTATTGTAGGAGTATTAGTTCCCTTTATCAACCCATACATTTCCTTTTCAATATTCGGCTTAAACATTTTCAAATCAGTACTGAGACGCTTATAGGGAAGCATAAACAAAGTTCTATTTTTTGCATAGATTGCCCGGCAAATCGGTTCAATCATTTCCCACTCCTCAAAACAAAACTGAAACTCATTTCTAAACTGGTGATGCTTCCAGTAAAATAGGTTCTCCTTTATTGACTTAATGGAATAATTAAAAACTTCATCAAATATCTTTTTCGGATACCTTTCAATTTCTTTTTTCCATTTAACCAGAAACTTGCCCGGATCATAAACTGCAACAGAATCAATAATTTTATGCTTAATAAAATGTTGAAGCTCCAACAGATTTTCTTTCTTTTTATAAAAACTATTGATTTTATTTTCCATATCCTTAAGGGAAATAAATGTAACATCTGCCCTTCTCCCAAAAACATCAAACTGTTCCTCCACATCTACTTCCGGATTTTCCTCATTCTTGAATGTTCTAAAAGTTTTCCTAAGAATCTTAAGAACTCTTTTCTCATCCTCCCCTTTTTTAAGAATCGCTACAAAGTCCACATCTGAACCTAGAGTATCTAGCCCAACAACAGAAGACCCATTATTAAAAATAGCAAGTACTTCCTTTTCTCCAGATAATACCTTTCGTATTTCTTCACAAATTTTTTGATTCTTCATTTTTACCATTTTATTTACCCTCTCGGGCGAAGCCCTAGTTCTACAGCGAAGCGTTCTACAGCCGAAGGTGTTCTACCCTCTACGAACGCAAAAGCGTTCGTTCTATATCCATAATCCGCTTCAACTTAATCAATCTCTCCCTACCAAAAATCCCACACTTAATAAACTGCCCACCAAACCCAACACAATAATCCGCAAGAATATCATCCATCGTCTCACCAGACCTATGCGAAAAAATCATCTTAACGTCATTCCTCTTACAAAGCTCAACAACTTTCTTAACCTCCAAAATCGAACCAATCTGATTCGGCTTAATTATCATCGCATTAATCGTTTTCCCCTCGACAGCCCGCCGCACCCTTTTCAAATTCGTCGTCGTCAAATCATCACCAACAATCAAAGTCTTCTTCGAAACATTATTCAAAACTTCCTTAAATCCACCAAAATCATTCTCATGCATTCCATCCTCAACATAAAAAATCCCAAACTTCTTCACAAGTCTCTCAATATAATCTGCCTGATCAACCTTATCCCGAATCAACTCCTTATTCTTATACCGATAATAACCCCCACCATAAAAACTCGAAGCCGCAATATCCAACCCAATCCTCAACTTATATTTCTTAGCAACATCTTTCATAATTCCCAACACATCTTCATTCGTCAACGACGTCATCCAAGGCCCCTCATCACTTCGCTTCACAGTCCAATGCTCCTGCCTCTTCTTCAACAACTTCCGAGCATAATCATAACCTCTCAAATTTACAGTCACAGCTCTGGAAAAAGTTTTCTCTTTCGGTATCAACAAAAATTCCTGAAAGTCAGGCTTCTTTCCCTTAATTGTCTTCGAATGCAATCCCCCGCCAATACAATTCCCAACAGGCATCGGCATTTTCGGTCGCAACCCATCATTCACATCATCGTTAATAAATTTCCACAACTCCTTCCCATTATCCGCAGCAGCCGCCCTCAAAAAAGCACCCTCCATCGCATAATTAACATTCCCACCAAATTTCCCCAACTTAACCTCAAACTTCCTCATCAAATTAGTCATCGCTTTCAAATCGTCAACTTTCTTAATAATAAAATTCTCATGCTTCAGCTTCGGACAAAACGCCTTCAACATCTTCATACTATGCCCGATCCCCTTCTCGTGATAACTCACAACCTCAGCCTTCCCGGTCGACTTCCCCGACGGAGCAGAACACTTAAACCGCCCCTCATAAGTCACAACCTCAATCTGCACAGATTTCTCACCACGCGAATTCTTCACAAAGCTAGGCACCACTTCTTTAATAAACATAACAATAAAACTAAAAGAACATTAATAAATCTATTCCAATTCCGCAGGCTTCTCAGTCGTAACAGCTTCACTAGCTTCAGGTTCCTCGCCAGAATCTGCCAATTCCATCATCTCTCCGCCAGCAGCAATGTCTTTTTCCTCAGCTTTCTCAGCAGCTTCTTTAGCCGCATCAGAAACTTTACTCTCTTCAATCTTAATCTTCTCAATAGATTCTTCCTTTTTCTCAGGCATTGGCTTATTAACAGAAATCGGCAAAACACCACTATCCAATTCTTTCTCAGCAATTCTCAAAGGATCGTAATTAACACCATCCAAATCCTCTTCCTTCATATCAACCAACAAGGGTGCATCCATAGAAATCTGCAAACCACGAGCTCCAATAATTCTAGCTCTCTCATACTTAGAAAATTCTTTTGCTTCAACCATCTTATCCGAAGACATGTTCCTTAACCTTAGGGAACATCTCTGTCCATTTAGATTCAGCAAGCTTTAAAATTGTTTCCATATCCTCAGTATTAATAGTTCCAGCCTTACCCTTCTGCATAGCAGTAATCCTCGGTTTACCAGCATTGTCTCCCATAGCAATAGTTAATCTAAACTTCGAAATCTCTTCCTCTTCCTTGCTAACATCAGCAACAATCTTATCACCAACCTTATGCAAAGTCATACTGTAAGACAAAACATCTTTCTCCAAAGGAATCCTCTCAGTCTCGCTGTATCCATCAATCTTATCTTCTTTCTCGTTGTATATCGGCATTCGAGCCTTACCCAAAGCAATTATAGCAGCAAGTCCAGCAACGTCCAACAAGTTCCCATCATCATTAATAGCAACAATATCAACAAAAACCTGGTAAACCTTCTCGCCTTCCTTAATACATAATTTCTTCATATCAATAAAACCAGACTCTCGAATTCCTCTGTCAATTACTCGAGCCAATTCAATCGCATTAATTCCAGGCCTTCCAATATCAAACTGTTGCGAAGCCATAGGATGCATCTCAGCACTAGTCATGAAAGTTCCTTGATCAGGTGAATCAGGATAAGGAGTAGCTAAAGCCAAATGAACACCAGCCAAAACCTCAGTCTTTCCAAATCTAACACGAATAGCACTCGCCGAATTCTTACTAATACCATCCTCAACAAAAAGCTCTCTATACTCATCAGCATTTCGACCATCAAGTCTCTTTCCTTCTTTATTCAAAAGATTCTCAATTGCTTCCTTCTGCAAGTTAGGCATAATGAATTTACTCATCTTTCCCTCCATTCTTCAAAGCTTCCATTTGAACTTTCAAAATATCATCACAAGCAACCTTACCCATCTCGATAACTTCCTTAAACTCATCAACAGAAATCTTTCCATCAAGTTGCAACAAAGCAATCTCCTTAGTTCTCGAAGTCAAAACAATAGGAATATCAGTAGAACCCTCACCATCATGAAATTCAGAATCTTCAAACTTATCCAAATCAACAACCAAAGTCTGATCAATCTTACCAACACCAATAGCCGAAACCATCTGCTTCATAGGAAGTCCAGCATGAGCCAAAGCCATAGCAGCAGCGTTAATACCAGCAACTCTAGTACCAGCATCAGCCTGCGGAATTTGAATAAAAACATCAACAACAGTATTCGGGAATCCAGTCAAATCAACAACGGAATTCAAAGCCCATTCAGTTACCTTAGAAATTTCCTCACTCCTTCTGTTCGGTCCAGGCCTAATCCTATCCTCAACAGAAAACGGCATCATACCATAATTAACTCTCAAAATTCCAGTCTTAGCATTCTGCATATGCTGCGGATGTAAAGTCCTTGGACCTCGAACAACAGCGATAGCTTTAGTCTTTCCAGTTTCAAAACTAGCAGATCCATCAGCTGAAGGAACAATTCCAACCTTAGCAGTCATAGGTCTAACTTCAGTCATCTTTCGACCATCGTCTCGCTTTGTATAAATATTCTTTGCCATTATTCTTTAGCCTCCGTTGCTGCAACTTTCAGTCCCATGTCCTTAATAAACTTTTCAACCATTCCAGTCAATCCCATAGTAACAGCGTTATCAGCAATAAATTCAACAATCTTCTTGGTAGCAACTTCCATATTAGCATCCTTTCCAGAAATCCAAACCTTACCATTCTGTCCAACAGTTACGTCACATCCAGTAGCACCTTTAATCAACTTAACCATACTTCCTTCCTTCCCAATAATTCTTGGAACCTTGTTCGGTCCAACGGAGATAATCATTCCACCCTCGATCTTACCAAAGCCTCTCATCTTCATAGACAAATCAACGCCTCGAGACTTAACATCCCAAACCTTAACAATAACAGATTCACCAAAATCCAAAAATTCCCTCATCTCATTCTTGTTAACATACATAGGAACTTCACTCACTGGCAAGAAAGCATTCTGTGCTCCGCCAAAATCGATCAACCATCCATTAAATGTAATATCAACAATAGTTCCAATAATAGAATTTCCTCTCTTAGGGTAATAAGCACCACTAACAGGAACAACTCTTACATGCTTCTCAGCAACAATAGCAATACCATACTGACCAGCAACAATATCCTCGCCATCTCGGTAAGCACCGTCACCAGGCAAAAATTCATTTCCAGATACTATCGTCTCTCCAGGAGTTACAATGTTTCTTTTTTCTTTAACCATTTTGTTTGTTCAAGATAATCAATAATGCGTTCTCAGCACCCATTGGCGCCCAATATTTTTTCTCTTAATCATTTTAGAAAAAAACGGTTTATAAAGTTTTCTACTTCAATTCCTCACTCATAACAGACCCAGAAGTAGCAGAATTAATCCTATCATAAAAATCAAAAGTCAAAGCAGTCGGCATCTCAACAACAACTTCCAAATCCCCATTATTCTTCCAACTTTCCTGAACCATAAACTCCTTAATAATCCCATAAGCCTTCCCAGTATGCAAAGCCGGAATCAACAACTTAACTTTCTTCCTTTCAATCTTAAGCGGCAACACCTTCGATAACTGATCAATAATATCATCAACCTGAGACTCAATCGGCTTATTCTTAACATTAACATGAGCCTCGCTCAAAGCTTTCATAATCCTATCAGGAGTATACGGCCGACCCTCAGGACTCACGGCATGACTCACCATAAAATCAACAACCTGCTTATACTTCACATCAGTATCAGCCTTCATCGACTCCGCAGTCCGCACAACCTCGCCACCCTTAATAATTTTCTCAGCAACCTCAATCATCTCAGTCGTCCCAAAATTATTCTTCAAATCAATATCCGAAACATGCTCACCACTTTTCAAATTATGAAAAATCGCATCAGTCAAAACAGCAGCATTAATATTTCCCTCCCCCTTCCGAACTTTCATTGCCTCGTCCAAATCTACAAGAACCTCATAATGCTTCCCACCCTTTGTAACTCGCGCAGTTGTTTGTGCCATGTTAAATATAATAATCCAATCTTTAAATAATTAAGCTAATTCATTTCCACTCTTCTTCACAATCCGAGCCTTCCCCTCAACCTCACTCAAAATCCCAGCATCAAATCTCTCAATATTAAAATCATCTCCCTGAACTTCCTTAAAAATTTCCAAGGCCAACTTAATTCCCTCGTCACTAGTTAATCCGTCCCGATATTTCTCTCTCAAAACATTCCTCAACTTCTCATCATTCTCCCCAATCGCATTTGCCTTATACATCAAATAATTTCCAGTAATATCAGTCGTATACAAAACAGGCTTACCATTAATTCCAGCAAACATCATAGAAACGCCAAAAGGACGAGCCCCACCATACTGCGTAAACTGCTGCTTCACATCCGCAATATCCCGAACAATAGATTCAGTATTCGGAGCCGAATCAAAAGTCACCCTATGCTGCTGAGCAAGCACACGAGCCTTCTCAATCAAAACCCTCGCGTCACTAGTAATCCCAGCAAAAACAACAACAATATGCTCATCAATCTCATTAATCCTATTAGCAGATTCCTCAACCAACAAAACATCCTTCTGTCTCCGGTCAGCAACAATCACAACAGAATCCTTACAAACAATCCCAATAGAAGCAGAACCAAGCCTAATCGTCTTCTCCGCGTACTCTACCTGCAAAATATGACCATCCGGCGCAAACATAGTCGCAGCCCGATCATACCCCATTTGCTGATGCTGTATGTCTTCCATATAATAAATTCAAAAACTCCCTTAATAAGCTTTATTGTCCTAAACTCCAAGCCCCTTCAGAGTCCCAGAAACCTTCTCAATCTTAATCCCCTCAAAAGCCAACGCCGCCCGAACATCATCCAGCGACTTCACCAAACAACTCCCAATAGTATATTTCCCAGATTTAGGCTCACCAGAGTCATGCCCGTTGAGGGCTTTAACATACATATAAGCCGACTTAGCAAAACCCAAAACTCCAACATATTCTAAAATCGCAGCCTCAACTTTCACATTACTAGCCCGAACCAAAAAATATCTCCGCTTATCCCGAGCCGAAGGCTTAAGCTTCAGCCTTTTTACTTTTCCTACCATTCTTCTTCTTAGCCTTAGAACCTTTTAACTTCTTCGCTTTCCTTTTTTTAAGGACAACATAAACAATCGCTACAAGAACAACAATCAAAGCAATCACAACCCAAAAATAATTCTTAATCACAACTCTCACGGTCTCGACAATATCACCCTCAATAACTTTTTCAACAACCTTCTCAATCGGTTCATTAATCAGCTGAATCGTCAACTCCGCACCTTCACTAGTAATACTATTCAACTTCACCATCAAGTCATAATAATCAACAGAACTCAAATTAAACTTAGCAGACTGTCCAACTCCCAACTTAAAATTTATCGGATCACTCTCAATAGTCAAATTAATATAATCATTCCCAATCTTGTTAACACTCAGTAAATGTCGTTCACCATCAGAATCAAAAATACTGAAATTAATTTTCTCATTCCTATTCAGTATTTTGGTATACCCACCAGAGACTTCATCGGCACTCACCTCAAAAACCTCAGGTTCAGGAACCACTGCAGCTGCCACAACACTAGAACTAGTTGTAGCTCCACCGCCACTAGGGCTACTTCCACCGGTCGAAGCGGTGGCACTCGTAGTAAAACTATCAGTTTCATTTCCACAATTCCCAGCACGATCACAAGAACTAATATTATAACTATAGGCAGTCGAAGCCGCAAGTCCAGAAACTACAACTGAATGATCTGTTACATAACTAGAAGAATTACTCCACGAACCTCCACTAACACTCACAGAAGAGTTCGCAGCCTCATCTGTTGTCCAACTTATCGTCGCCCCAGAAGCACTAACGCTCTCGGCAGCAGAACTAATCACAGGCACAGTCGTATCATAAATCAGGCTAAAATTACTATCACCCCACGACGAATTGCTTCCATTATTTACACCAAAACAATTCCAACTATAATTCCCTTCCTCGACAAAAGTAAAATTGAAAACACTAGTGTTGCTAAAACCAGAAATATCCTCAGTCTCACTATAATTCAAAACCCCGCTCGAATTCCATAAATAAAAAGTCACATTCGACAAATCGTGACTAACATCCGAAGAAACATTGCAGCTAAAATTCGTATCATTAGTGGCAGTATAATTTTCATCAACAGGCGACACCAAAGTCGTGGACACCCCACCAATAGTCAAAGTGTAATTAGAGGCATTCCCAACATTTCCCAAAACATCAGCCGCAAAACAATTCCAAGAATAAGCACCCTCTGCCATCTCGGTCACATTAAAACTCGTCTCATTCGCAATACCAGTCAAATTTTTAGTTTCATTATAATAAAGCTCACTAGAGTTCCAAATCTTAAAAGTCATATTCGCTAACTGCCAATCCGTCGCATTACAGACAAAACTCTGATTAACACTCAAGTTAATATTATTATCAATCGGAGAAACAAGCGTAACATTCGGAGCATCAACATCCAACGAAAGAAGAGCGGAGTAAATATCTACCCTCGAAAAATCATATCCACTTCCAGCACTATCATCCAAAATAACACCACTATCATTCAGAATATTAGAAATCTCACTAGGTGTTTTTGTCTGTCCACTTAGTCCAAGATACTGGTTAATAATAGCAATAGCTCCAGCGACCATTGGCGTCGCCATAGAGGTTCCAGAAGAAAGACCATATACTCCACCAACAACAGTCGAATTTATTGAAGACCCGGGCGCAACTAATATATCAGGAAAATTAGAATGCCTAAATGCATAGCTAGCATAAGCATCTGCCTTAGTACTAGCAGTAGCCCTAGTCGCATTTTCTATACAAGCTGGGCTAGAAATTCCCGCAACAGGATCTAAATAAGCTCCGCCAGTATTTCCAGTGGCAACAACAACAGCGATATTATTCGCAACGGCGTCATTTATAGAACTCGCTATAAGGGCATCACTCCCATCACAATAACTAGTATACTGCCCAGCCCCAAGACTCATACTTATAACAGAAATATTAAACACGCTGGCATTGGCAACACATCGGTCAATCGCAGATGCAACATCAGTAGTCCAAAAAACACCAGAGCTATTCGAAGCCTTCATCATAACAATATTTGTTCCAAGACCAATCCCGTGAATATCACCATTCGCCGCAACAATACCCGAAACATGAGTCCCGTGACCATATACATCCATAACATCATCGTCCTCAGTGGAACAAGTCGCATCATCAGCACAGAAATCCCAACCGCCAATAACCTTGCCACAAGTCCCAGCAGTAAATTCAGAACTACTACATCCACCAAGATCAGCATGAGAATAATTCACCCCGCTATCAATAATACAAACAGCATGATTAGTCCCAGTTAAATTCAATCCGCTCAACTCAAGATTCCACGCCGATGAAGCATTAATTATTCCAACAGAATCCTGTAACATAGTGTAATAAGTCTGCTCAACATCAACACTCTCAATATTGCCATTTTTTACCAACACTTCCAATTCACTCTTACTCACATAAGCCGAAACATAATCACCAACCTTCCTATTTATCTGACCAGATTCAATAATATCCTCGACACTAGTACTCTTCGAACTTGAAACACCAAAGCCCTTGGAAACTTTAGCGTCATTCACTTTCACCAACACCCGAACCTTCTCGGCTCCATTATCAAACTGTTCATATATAGAATCATCAACACTAACCCCACTTACAAATCCCAAAAGGACTAACCCAAAAACTAAAACCACAAAAATCTTATTCATTTAACACAACCTCACATTTGTCATCAACAAACTCACATCTCGCCTGCCCACAATCCAAAGTCCCAGGCTCACAGTTCAACGTACAACCCGCATTACTACAATTCGGTGCCTCACTTTCCAAAACACATTCCGTAGCATGACAGCAACTCTCAGGAATACACAACTCCTCGTCCTCACCTTCCCCATTCATCTCCCCAACAAACCAAAAAAATCCAATTACAAGTACAACTCCAACAATCACAATCATCCCGACCAATCCCCTATTATTCATCCAAAACTAAAACCTCAAGTCATTAAAAACATTACTAAACAAAACTTAAAAACTCCACTTACCCTAATATAATAAGATGGTGAAGATACATACAGTAGGAGGATTCTCAGAGGTCACAAAAAATATGGTCGTAGTTGAGCTCGAAGAAGACGCGTTCATTTTTGATCAAGGATTTTTCTTACCAGCAATCGTATCCATGGAAGAGCGAGACAGGGTTATGACCGAAAGAAGGCTAAAGACAATAGGAGCGGTTCCGGAGGATTCCGTGGTCAGCAAAATAAAACACAAAGTCAGAGCCCAGTTCATATCTCACGCGCATCTCGATCACGTCGGAGCAATCCCATTCTTATCAGATAAATACAACGCCCCAATATACGGAACACCATTCACAATAGAAGTCCTAGATTCCCTACTAAAAGACAACGACATAATTATTCGGAATAAAACATACAAAATAAAACCAAACACAACATTCTACGTTCAGGGTAAAAACAAAAAATACAAAGTCGACTTCATCAATGCAACTCACTCAACCGCACAGTGTCTAATGATATCAATCCAAACACCAAAAGGTGCAATAGTATACGCGAACGATTTCAAACTCGACGATACACCAGTTTTAGGATTAAAACCAAATTATAAAAGACTAAGAGAAATCGCAAAAGAAGGAGTTCTTTGCTTAATCCCAGACGCGCTTTACTCAGGCACAGAAAGAAAAACACCATCAGAAAAAATTGCAAGAGCATTGCTACAAGAAGTACTTTTAACAATTCAAAACAGGGGCGCAGGAATGATAGTCACAACATTTTCCTCTCAAATTGCAAGGCTAAAATCAATCGTAGAGTTCGGAAAAAAATTAAATCGAGAAGTAGTATTCCTAGGAAGAAGCTTAAACAAATATTCAACAGCAGCGAAAAATGCAGGAATCGCACCATTTCTAAACGACGTGAGAATTTCGACATACAGAAGACAAGTTGAAAAAACACTACACAAAGTAGAAAAAAGAAGAAAAGACTACATGGTAGTTTGCACAGGACATCAGGGAGAACCCGGATCAATACTAGAGAGGCTGTCAAGGCACCAGCTCCCATTCAGAATAAATAAAGAAGATAATATAGTATTTTCATCAAGCGTCATTCCAACACCAATAAACAAAGAACAGTTTGCAAAAATGGAAGTACGTCTAAAAAAATCAAGACCAAGAATTTTCAGAGATGCACACGTTTCGGGGCATCCGGGAAGAGAGGATTTAAGAGATATAGTAAAAATATTAAACCCACAACATATCATTCCAGCTCACGGTGGGCCTGACAAAACAGGGCCAATGGAAAGTTTGGTAAAAGAAATGGATTATAATATAAAAAAGCAATTTCACCTAATGCAAGACGGAGAGGTTCTAACATTGTAGCACCATTGACGCCAAATCGAGAGCAAGAATTAATTGGCGGATTAAAAAACGCATTGGATCGAGGGGAAACAATAATGAAAGCGAAACAAAGTTTCATCAACGCCGGATATCAAAAGGCAGAAGTAGAGGCGGCAGCGCGAAAGGTACCTGCAGCAACACAACAAATATCAAAACAGGTGGCAACAACAGCACCAAAGCCAAAGGCACCAACGCAGCCAGAACAGCAAAAACAACAGCTAACAACAACTACCACAACAGCACCAACACAATCAAAAAAACTTTCAAAAACTTTCATAATAATTCTAATAGTAAGTTCAGCATTAGTTCTAATCGGAGCAGCAATTCTGGGACTTTTCTGGAACACGTGGTTCGGATAAAATGGAAATCTATCAGCCCGCCGAAGACTCATATTTTTTTTCAGACTTTCTAAAAAAATATCTAAAAAAAAATAAAATCAACTCATATCTCGACATAGGAACAGGTTCAGGAATCTTATCAGAAACAGCATCAAAATTTCTTGACAAAAAAAATATCTTAGCCATAGACATAAACCCAAAGGCAATCAAGCTCCTCAGGCAAAAAAACTTCAAAGCAATAAAATCAAATCTTTTCGAAAAAGTAAAAGCCAAATTCGATTTAATAACATTCAACGCTCCATATCTCCCACGCGATCCACGAGAGCCAAAAGACTCTCAAGTTGCAACAACTGGCGGAAAACATGGAGATGAGATTTCACTAAAATTTCTAAAACAAGCAAAAAAACATCTCAATAAAAATGGGAAAATTTTCCTCCTAATTTCATCTCTAACCCCAATGGATAAAATAAAAAAATTCAAACCCAAGACGCTGGAAAAGAAAAAAATATTCATGGAAGAGCTACTAATTTTAGAATTTCAATGACCACGTTCGACCCCAATAATCCTTAAATACCTCACAGTCTCCAAATTCTCATGGAAACAAAGAGGACCAGATTCGCACACCTAGCAGACTGCCACTTAGGAAGCTGGCGGCAAGAAGAGCTTCAAAAACTCAACTTCAGATCCTTCCAAAAAATCATAGACACATGCATTCAAGAACAAGTAGAATTCATCCTAATCTCGGGCGACCTCTTCGACTCAGCATATCCACCAATCGAAATCCTAAAAGATTCCTTCGCCGAATTCAAAAAAGTCAAAGATGCGAATATTCCAGTTTACCTAATCGCAGGCTCCCACGATTTCTCAGCCTCGGGAAAAACATTTCTCGACGTCCTAGAAAAAGCGGGCTTCTGTAAAAATGTAGAAAATTCCACAATCCAAGAAAATGGAAAAATAAAACTAAAACCATACATGCACGACAATATCGCAATCTACGGATACCCAGGAAAAAAATCCGGAATGGAAATAGAAGATTTATCAAAAGTATACTTCAGCGAAATCCACCCATTCACAATCTTTATGGTCCATACAGCAATCAGGGCGGCCATAGGCACAGTCCCAATGGAATCAATTGAAAAACAAAAACTACCATTAGCAAACTATTATGCAATGGGGCACGTTCATAAAAGATTTGAAGATCACATAGCAAATTCCAGATATGTATATCCGGGCCCAACCTTTCCAAACAACTTTCAAGAACTATCAGACTTAAAATACGGAAGCTTTCAGCTCGTTGAAACCGATGGGGCAAACATTCAAACAAAGAATATTGAGATTCCACTAAAAGAAGTTGCATCAATAGAAATCGAAATTAATAACGGATTAACTGCTACGCGAGAGATAATTTCTCACTTAGATAAACTCGTACTCCGTGATAAAATTGTTCTACTGAAATTAAAAGGAATTTTGCTTGAAGGGAAAACGGGAGACATCCGTTTTAATGAAATAGAGGATTTCATAAAAAAGAAAGACGCATATGTTTTTCTGAAAAATATCTCATCAATAAAAATACCCGATTTAGATTTGGGAATGATGAGCTCAACAGAGAATTTCCAAGAAATCGAAAAAAGAAAGTCAAAAGAATTCTTAGGTAAAAATCCCCACAATTTTAATAGATATCATCAACAATTAATGGATGCACTTTCCATAGAGAAGAATGAAGATGAAAAAGCAGTAATCTATGAGGAAAGACTATTGTCTGAACTAAAAACCATCCTTGAGATAGAGGAAATATTATAATGTTATTTAAAAAATTAACCCTAAATAACATTAGAAGCTATGAAGATATAACAATAGAATTTCCAAAGGGCTCAATGCTTTTAGCAGGGAATATTGGCTCAGGAAAAACTTCAATTCTTCTGGGCTTACAGTTTGCACTCTTTGGATTACAGCCAGGACAAAAAGGTTCCTCAATTCTAAGACAAGGAACCGATAATGCATACACTTGTTTAGATATAGAAATTGATGGGGAAATAGTAAAATTAGAGCGAACAATAAAAAAATCAAAAAGCGGGAGCATAACCCAGGATTCAAGCACAATTACAATAGGTGAAAAGAAAGAAGAGCTTTCAACGATGGAGATGAAAGAAAGGGTAATCAGCTTATTAAATTATCCAAAAGAGTTTACAAAAAAATCAAATCTTCTATATAAGTTTACAGTATACACCCCCCAAGAAGAAATGAAGGCAATTGTCCAAGAAAAACCAGAAGTTAGACTAAACACATTGCGACATTTATTTGGGATAGATCGCTACAAAAGGATTAAGGAAAATGCAGAGATTCTACTTAAAAAAATAAAGGACGCAACTAAATTAAAAGAGGTCTTGATATCCGAGTTAAATCTTCTAAAAGAAAAATTCGCATCAGAAAATGAAATGAAAATAAAACTAACAAGAGGGGCGAATGAGATGAATTTAGATTATCAAAAGCTAATAAAAATCAAAGAAGAATCAGAAAACAAATTGAGCTCAATTCAAAATATAATAGACGAGAAAAGAGAAATAGATTCAAATATAGAAAAACTAACAATCTTATTGCAAGGTAAAAATGATTTAGAATCTAGAATGAAAAAAGAAGTTATCCTAATGCAAAAACAAATCCACGAAAAATCAGACTTCTCAGAAGAAAGATTAAAAGCAGTCTCGGAACTCTTAGAGAAACATCAAAAAATTCTTGAAGACAGAAACTCTAAATTCCTAGAAATATCCTCACAAATCTCAGTATTAGATTCCAAAAAAGAAAGACCACTAAAACTCAAAGATCAAATTGTCTCTCTAGAAAACTGCCCAACATGCCTACAGGCAGTAGGCCAAGATCACAAACACAGAATAGAAATAAAACTTCAATACGACATAGAAGAGGTTAACAGAGAGCTCGAACACAAGATTCAACAAAAACAAGTTCTAATCAAAGAAATCGAAAAAGAAAAAGAATTGAGGAAAGGTTACGAAGCCGACAAAAATAACCTACAACAAGAAAAAATAAAATACGAACACCAAAAAACAATCGAAACAAAAATCAAGAGCGACGCGTTTATTCTCGAGAGAACATCAAATGAAATTGTAGACCTAAAGGATCAAATCAAACAACTCGAAATAAAATCACAAACATTTTCGCAAGCCCAAGGAGAGTTTGTACAAACAAAAAAGGAATTCCAAAATATTAACGAAAAAATGAGAGTAAAAGAAATAACTATAGCAACACAAAATAAGGAGTTAGAAATTTTAAAAATCAGATTAGAAGAGTTGTCTAAGGAAATTCAAGATAAAGAAAAAATCAGAGAACAAATTGATCATCTTCGAGGGCTGCAAGGATGGGTGCAAAAAAACTTCATCACCCTAGTGGACTCAATGGAGAAGATGAAAATGACACAACTTCGAAGCGAATTTTCAAGGATTTTCAAGGATTGGTTTTCAATATTAGTTTCTGATTCTATTTCAGTCAGGCTAGATGAAGACTTCACTCCATTAATCATAAACCAAGATTACGAAATGGATTATAGCTTTCTCTCCGGCGGAGAACGAACCGCAATAGCCCTAGCGTATAGACTTTCACTCAATCAAGTTCTAAACTCACAATCGAATATCAAAACAAAAGGCATCGTAATCCTTGACGAGCCAACAGACGGATTTTCAATAGAACAAACAAAAAAAATGCGAGATATCTTCGAACAACTCAAGACAGAGCAATTGATTATAGTTTCCCATGAAGAACAAATCGAAGGTTTCGTTAATGAAGTAATCCGAGTCAAAAAAGACGGCATTTCAAGAATAGACTAACCCAATAACTTTTTAAACCAATTTTCAGTCAAATTATTATGGAAATCAAAATTCTAAAAGATGAAAAGAACGAACTAGACGTAGAAATCTCAAGTTTGACAATCGCAGAAGTTCTCCGAGTCTACCTAAACAAAGAAGGCGCAAAGTTAGCAGCATGGAAGCGAGACCACCCAACAAAAAACCCAGTTCTACATATTGAAGCAGACAAACCAAAAGCACTTCTAAAGAAAGCAATCGCAACACTAGAAAAAGAAATCGACAAAACAGTTGACGAATTCAAAAAGCTAAAATAATTTTATTTTTATCTATCTCTCAAACTTATTCAACCTAACCATCTCGCTAAACGGAAACGGCCTCTGGTTCGTAGCAAAAGTCATATATCTCAAATATCGATACATCTCAGAACTCCAATACTCACAAAAATTTGCAACGCCCCTATCTCTCTTCCCAGAAAACACAGTTATAATCCAATTCAAAACAGCCAAAATAAAAATCAAAGCTCCCCAAATATCCAAAATTATCCCACTCACAATTCCAACCACAATCCTCATCCACGCCTCTTTCTTCTCAGACTTCTTCTTCGCCATACAACTCAATATCTCCACACTATATAAATATATTTAACCAACGACAATCTTCAAAATTCATGACAACAGAACCAAAAATATCAGCAGGATCATTCGACCTAAACAAATTCCTATTCGGCGGCTACGAAACCGATATAATCACAACGCTCTACGGCCCCGGCGGCTCAGGCAAATCAAACTTCTGCATCATCCTTGCAACATCCCAAGCACGAAAAGGAAACAAAGTAATATTCATAGACACCGAAGGCGGATTCTCAGTCGACCGATTCAAGCAAGTCCACCAAGGCACAAGAGAAGAAATCGAAAGAGACCTCCAAAATATCCTCCTCCTAAAACCAACCTCATTCAAAGAACAACAACAATCCTTCGAACAAATGCTAAAACACGTCAAGCAGGACAACGTCTCACTAATCATAATCGACTCAATCGCAATGCTATACAGACTCGAACTCGGCGAAGCAATAACAGCAGACGATTCAGAAAAAATCTCAGAAGTAAACAGAAAACTAGCAAACCAACTCAGAACCCTAAACGAAATCGCAAGAAAACAAAACATTCCAGTCGTCGTAACAAACCAAGTCTACGCCACATTCACACAAAACCAAGAAGACCGAAATGCCGAAAGACAAGTCTCAATGGTGGGAGGAGACTTATTAAAATACTGGTCCAAATGCCTAATCGAACTTCAACACTACCACGGCAAAAGAAAAATAATCCTAAGAAAACACCGCTCACTCCCAGTCAAAGAACTCGCGTTCGAAATCATCAACGCCGGAATCAGAAAAAGAGGATTATTCTAGAACAACAAATTTAAATAATACAACACCCTATACATATATGGTCTGCATCAGACAACATCCAATCACGGGAACAATGCTAAATCCTCGAGACTATTATTTCACAACCAAAGCATACGAAATGATGACATCCGAAGAAATCACATTATCAAATCAGAGATTCTATAGGGTGGTCCATAAGGAACTAAGCGATCAAATCAAAGCATTTAGAGAATTCAGAGAAGCATCAAAAAAAAGCGTAAAAAACGACAAAACCCTCTACGCCGCAAGCGCATAACGCCCAACACTTTTCAAAGGACCAAAACTATTAAGAGAGCTAAGAGAGGCATAACTAACTTTCAAACCCAACTTTTCTCGCAAAATAAGACTCAGGCAAGCAATGATAATAAGCTCTCTTTAATGTAAGCCCAACTCTTTCCAAAAGACCTCTCCCTTGCATAAATCCAGCAAGTTCAATCGCCACACTTTTTTCATATTCCCCAATCGTCACATTCCCCGACATAAACTTCGGAGACCTAGAGGTTAATTTAGGAAAATCCATATTAATAATATCGTCCCAACGCCCATCATCATTTCTACTCATAACAACTCAAAAACTCTAAACTATAAAAACCCTACTTCTTCTTCTCAACCTTCTTCTTCCGCTTCTTAACAGTTTTCTTCTTCTTCTCAACCTTCTTTTCCTTAGTGTGATCAATAATTTTCCCATCAACAATCTCAACCTCACCACTTTTCATCTTCGCCTTAAACTCTTCCTTCTTTTTCTTCGCCTCTTCATTACTAGGACACTCCATATTAAAACAAAATCTCCAAGGCGCCCCACCTTTCTTGAAAGCAGCAACCATCGGAAACCCACAATCCTTACACATCTCCAAAGCACCCTCTTCTTTCCCGGCCTCTTCTGCAGCCTTCTTCGACATCCGAGCCGGCTTCATCATCCCCTTCGGCGGCAAACTATAAATCGTCTTACATTCAGGGTAAGCATCACACGAAACAAAATACCGACTAAACCTCTTACCATACATAACCCTCAACTTCCCCTTATGGCACTTTGGACACTCAGTCATTGTATTAGCCTCCTTCTCTTGCTCCCAAACAATCGCATTAGCATCAGCCAAACACTTACCCATTTCAGCAATATTCTTTGACATTCCCTCGGCAATCTTAGTCACATTCTTCTTTGCCTCATCCAAAACCTTTTCCTCTTTCTTATCTAAGTCTTCCGTGGCGATCTCAATACCCTCCAGTTCCTTAGTCATCTCAGCAGTCAATCCTTCGTCCAAAATAATTGGCGAATATTTCTCAAGAGTTTCAACCATCCTCATCCCAAGCTCAGTAACCTCAATACTTTTTTCTCTAGCATAACCTCTTGAATACAAAGTCTCAACAATCGCAGCACGAGTCGCCTTCGTCCCAAGCCCTCGCTTCTCCAACTCCTTAACTAAACTAGCAGCACTATATCTTCTCGGCGGCTTCGTCTCCTTCTCTTCGGTCCTAATTTCCAAAACATCAACATCCCCATCCACCGTCGGAACCTTAGCCTCTTTTGTAGAATACGGATAAACATTCATCCAACCCTTTTCCTTAATCTGCGCACCACCCGTAGTAAAATTCAAACCATTTACAACAACCTTAATTCTCTTATTCTCAACCAAAGCCGATTCACAAAAGCAAGAAATAAACCGCTTCACAATCAAATCATAAATTTTCTTATCTCTTTCCGGAACTTTTTTCGCATCGCCAGTTGGATAAATCGCAGGATGCGCAGGGTCAACTTTCTTACCCTCAGTCGGCGTCTTGTTTACAGCATACTTCACAGCCGAGGTATACTTCTTCAGCTTCTTCAAAATCTTATCATAGCCAATCGACACATCATATTTTTGGCTAGAAGTTCTAGGATAAGAAATCGAACCAGCCAGATACAAACTCTGCGCCGCCTTCAAAGTCTGAGTCGGAGTATACCCGCAATTCTTATATGCCTCAGTCTGCAAAGTCGTCAAATCAAAAGGAACCGGAGCCTTAACCACATCTTCCCTAATTGTCGTAGCTGCAACGCCCTTCTTCCCCTGTAAATGCTTAAACTTCAACAACTCACTCTCATTAAAAATATCCTTAGGGTGCTTCACCTCAACCTTCTGATTCTTCTTATCCTTCACCTGTAAAAAGATATTCCAATACGGTTCAGGCTCAAACGCATCAATTTCTTTCTCTCTGTCGGCAACAATCTTCAAAGCCGGACCCTGAACACGACCAATAGACAAAATCCTAAAAGTCCCAGTCGAACTCAAAGCCTTCATTAAACCCCTCGACAAATTAATCCCATAAAACCAATCAATATAATGCCGAGTCTCTCCAGCAATCGCCGCACCCCAATTCAAAGTCGGCAACAGATTATCAAACGACTCATCCAAAGCCTCTTTGGTCAAAAGTGAAAACTTCATCCTCTTCGCATCTTTCTGCTTACAGACAAACCTTACAACGTTCCAACCAATAACTTCTCCCTCAACATCAAAATCCGTCGCAACAATAAACTCATCAGCCTCTCGAGCCAACTTACGTAAAACCGTTAAATACTTCTTAGTAAAAGCCGACCCCTTCCTGTTAGACGAAGGCTTCCACTCAACCTCAAAATTAGGAAACGGCCCCCGCTTTGCAATCTGCTGAATCCCAAACAAATGACCAACAGCACATCCAACAATATATCGCCTAGAGCCCTTATAAAATTCATAATAAGAAACCTTATCCTTATTCGTAATCTTCTCATCGCTAGCATCACTAAGCGCCGCCGCTATCTTCGCAGCAGCCGCCGGTTTCTCCGTAATTATCAAAGTCGTATTCTTGTCAACTTTCTTCTTCGCCATATTAATTCAATAAACAGATACTTTATAGTTTTTATCTAAACCTCAATAATCTTCCCTCTCCTCCCAACCTGAACAACCTTAGTCTTCCCAATCTTATCCTCAATCCCCTCAGCCTCATGAATATGCGCACTAATCAACAAGTCCGGCTTAAAATCCTTAACAGCCTTCCTTAAAACTCCCTCCCCAGGAACCCCCGAAACCTCAGCTCCAGTCCCTTCCGCATGCAAGTGCGAAACCAAAATTCTCTTCGCCGGCTTCATCCGATCAAAATTCCTCTTAATCTCACTCAAATCCTCATCATCCAAAGAAAGCTTCCAATTCGGACTCCCAACCCCCGCAATCCCAACCCCACCATAAGTCACATAATAATTATGAATACTCTTCGCCTCCCGCTTCAACATCTCATGCTCCTCATCAAAATCACAATTCCCCGGCACAAAAACAACCTTCTGCCCCGCATCCCGAAACGGCTTCAAAATCCCAGCCTCACCCTCACTATACCCATAAATATCCCCAGCCAAAACCACCAAATCAACCTTCTCCTTCTTCCCCTTTGCCGACAACTTCCTCGCAATATCCAAATCCCCATGCAAATCCCCCGCCGCCAAAATCCTAAGCTTCTTACTCATAGAACAACATAAGAAAGATACTTTATATTTTTAACCAATTAGAAGATTCTATTAATAAAAATAAAATTCTACCTTAATAAATAAGGTAGAATAAAAAATAAGGAATTTAGCACAAGAGTTATTTCTTATCTCTATAATTCCAACAGCCGATTGTCTGAACACATCCTTTATCGAGCAAAGTTTTATTTGTCAGTTCTTCCGTTGATCGACCAAGACAAGAATTACATAGAGGGCTTCCAGTTCTCTTATCTGTTTCGACATAATTCGCACATTGCTCTGCGCATTTTCCAACATATTTCTTCTCTCGAATAATTTTCATCTCTGGAGATTCCCATGCTTCTTCCAAACTCGTTTCAGCTATGTTTCCTAGGTCTACACCCGTTGCGCCGATACAAGGCCGAATGTCTCCCTTGAAGTTTATATACAAATGTCGTCTCGGTCTTTCGCAGGCCACTCCAACATAAGTCGTATTAACTCCCCAATCAAGTCCAAAAACATCTTTGTCTATAGTTTTTATTTCATTAAACTTATCTTTCATTCTCTGGTCTTCAGGAGAAAGACAACAGGTTGCCCCTCGACCCCTCTTCAAAACAGAATCTACATCAAATATGATGTTATTCGTTCTGGCAAAAGATTGAAGAAACGCTGCTTCTTGGTAGTTAGAAGTACTATCAAATTTAGCATTTGACAATTCTGATAATGCAGAAATGTAAGCTCCAGTTAGACCCTGTCCCTGATATTCGCGCATTTTTTCTACAAATTCACGTACCTGAGTTGGCGTTATTGGTGCCTCTTGATCTTTCGGGATATTATCGGTCATCACTGATGTTACCAGTCCCATTCGACTTTGTCTCTGGAATTTATCCTGACATCTCTGCGGATCATTGAAGCCAGTCTCAACTAATAATTCCAAGGCTGCATTCCTTTTCTCGCCATATCCAGTTATAATTCTTCCAGTAGCAGGATCGCTAACAAAAGAGTTTTGGACATCTGGCAGTATAGAATTACCCTTCAACATTATTTCTACTGGGAGTTCGTAAAGTCTATCGGCCAAATCTTGGTCAATAAATTCTCCAGTCGTAAATAGCGTAGTATAGATTCCCAGATCCTTACATTTTTCCAAGATAGCCATTGTTCTTTCCTTCGCTACGGGTAGAAACGGTTCTCCCGCTCCAGGAATTCCTATTGAAGTTATTCCAACAGCACTTGCTTGCTCCAAAGCTTTCATCCATTGTTCTTGAGTCAAGGAACCCTCCTGTCTTTCACCTCCACTCGCGTAACAATATGAACAAGCCAAATTACAATGCTCAGGCTTTGTAGTTTCTATCCAAAGATTTGTAAGCTCATCCCCAGTCAAAGCAGAACCTAAACCAAATTGAACGGCTACATCCGGAGTTGTTATTTCTATTTGTTTTCCATTTTCCATTTTTAATTAAACCTCCTTTCAATAAATTTGAGTTTAATTACTTTCGACAAAATAGATCCAGTCATAACCCCAGCTACCGCAAGAAACAATAGTCTCAGCGAAATCCCAATTATCACCCCAATCACAATGTATTCCACTGCTTTCATCATTCCTTCTTCCGAAGCCTTAACCAAAAGTCTTCTTTTCTGGATTCTTTGTTTTTGTTTTTTCATTTTTATCTTTTCAATTAGATTCTATTACCACTTAATCATAGTAACTAATAACACCAGAGGTTATTAAATATTTTTAACAGAAAAATTAACAAAAAGATAAGATTTAAATACTATTTACCTTTTTATTAAATAATGGTAGTTAAATTAGATTTAAAGGACAAAAAGATACTTTACGAATTAGATAAGAATAGTCGTGCAAATCTCAAAGAAATCTCAAAGAAAGTAAGGGTAAGTAAAGAAGTAGTCTTCCACAGAATAAACCGATTAGTCAACGAAAATGTAATAGTAAAGTTCCTAACAGTCCCAGCAACTTACAGATTGGGTCTAACAGGATACAAGGTATACCTAAGATTAGCCAACACATCAAAAAAAGATCTTAAGAAAATCATCGGCCATCTACAAAAAGAGAAATCGGTTTACCATACAAGCGTTTGCAAAGGTAGATGGGACTTAATATTTGGAATCTGGGCAAAGTCAAATCAAGATTTCTTTACAGTCTACAACATAATGCTAGACAAATTCAGTAAATACATTCAAGAAAAAGAATTATCTATCACTGTAGAAAACATCCAGTTCAACAGAAGGTGGTTTTACAACGACAACTTAACACCAGAAGAATTCACATTTGGAGAAAACGAAGAAAAGATAAAAATAAATAAAGAAGACAAAAAGATTCTCGATTTAATCACGCTAAACTCCAGAATGAAACTAGTGGATATTTCTGAAAAAATAAATCTAAGTCCAAAAGTAGTCGCCTATCGAATTAAAGAAATGGAAAAGAAAAAAATCATCAGAGGTTACAAGATTTTTCTAAATCCTCAGACAATAAAATTCAATACATACAAGTCGTTCGTGCATTTCAAAAACATAAATGAAGAAAGAAAGAAAGAGTTCATTAACTACTGCAAGAATCTTCCAAACATTATCAATATGGTAACAACCTTCGCTTCGTGGGATATGGAGATGATGTTCGAGACACAAAAAGATGAGGAGTACTACAAGATAATGGACGACATCAAAGAGGAATTCAACGATATAATAAAATTCTACGAAAGCGTTTTGATGATCTCAGAACCAACCCACAAATATTTAGTCAATGCAATTTAAACCCAGCCAAAAATCCGCTCAATTCTGTTTCAATCCCAAATCTTAAAAACCGCCTCCCATTCCCATTATTATGCCAAATCTCAAAGACATAAAAAACTGGAGCACCGAAATAGAAACAGAAATAACACAAAACTGGAAAGAGTCAGAACTCTACAAATTCAACCCAAAAACAAAAAAGAAAATCTACTCAATCGACACACCGCCCCCATACATCAACTCCCCAATCCACATGGGCCACGCCGTAACCTACTGCTTCATGGACTTCTTCGCACGTTACAGGAGAATGAAAGGGCAAGAAGTTTTATTCCCACTAGGACTAGACCGAAACGGACTTCCAATCGAAATGGCAGCAGAAAAAAAATTCAAAGTCTCACCATTCAAAGTAGGCAGAGAAAAATTCGTAGAGCTATGTGAACAACTACTATCAGAAGCATCGGCAGAATCAGTCGACTCATTCGCAAAACTAGGAATTTCATTCTCTTCATACAAAGAAGGCAAAGAAATCGGCGCAATCTACAACACAGACTCCCCAGAATACCGAACACTAACACAATCCACTTTCATCGACCTCTACAAAAAAGGACTAATCTATGAAGCCTCACGGATCAACAACTGGGACCCAAAACTAAGAACAACAATCGCAGACTCCGAAATCGATTACAAAGAAATTAACTCCAACTTCAACGACATTAAATGGACAATAAAAGAAACAGGCGAAGAAGTCGTAATCGGAACAACACGACCAGAGCTAATCGCAACCTGCGGAATGGTAATTTACAACCCGGAAGACGAAAGATACAAACACCTCGAAGGCAAAATCGCAATCTCCCCAATCTTCAACGAAGAAATTCCAATCAAGCCACACCCATCAGCGCAAATCGACAAAGGAACAGGCCTAGTAATGATGTGCTCAGTAGGAGACCTAACAGACATCCAGTTCTTCAGAGAAATGAAACTAACGCCAAGAATCGCAATCGGACAAGACGGACGAATGAACGAAAAGGCCGGAGTCTTAGAAGGTTTGAAAGTTAAAGAAGCAAGAGATAAAATTATTGAACTAATTAAAGAAAAAGATTTACTTGTAAAGCAAGAACAAATCACACACCGAACTCCAATTTCAGAAAGGTCAAAAGCCGAAATCGAATTCATCGAAATGCCAGAGTTCTACCTAAAGCAAATGGATTACAAAGACGACATGCGAAAGACAATAAAAAAAATAAATTTCTATCCGAAGAATTCAAAAAAAATACTAGACACATGGATTGACTCAGTTTCAATCGATTGGCCAATTTCACGAAGACGATACTACGCAACGCCAGTCCCATTATGGTATTCAGATAACATGATCGCCCTAGCCCCACAAGGAACTTACATAGAACCATGGAAAACAAGCCCGCCAAAAAACGCAGAAGTAATCGACGCGGAAACAAAAAAAGTTTTAGGCACAGTTGCAGACTATCTAAAAAATAAATGGACAGGCGAAGAACGAGTTCTCGATACATGGTTTGACTCATCCATCTCAGAGCTTAATATGTTAAAATACAAATCAGACGACGAGTTCTTCAAAAAAGCCTATCCAGCAACCCTAAGACCACAAGGAAAAGAAATCGTAAGAACCTGGCTATACTACACAATCTTAAGAGGATTCCTAGAAACAGGAAAGCCATGCTTCACTGACACATGGATTCACCAGCACATCCTAGATGGCAAAGGTCGAAAGATGTCAAAGTCAGCAGGAAACGTTATAGATCCACAAGAAATCATAAAAGAAGATGGAGCAGAAGCACTAAGGCTCTGGTCGGCAACAGAAGGAGATTTATCAAAAGGAGATTTTGTGTGTTCAAAAGAAAAAATCAAAGCAGAAAGAAAATCTTTGAACAAATTACTAAATGTTTCAAAATTCGTAATGATGTTTGATAAACCAAAAGCAAAACCGACACTAACAAAACTAGATCAATTATTCATCGACCACATCGAAAAGATGACACAAAGCGCAGACAAATCCTACGAAACCTACGACTTCAATCATCCAGCACAAGACCTCAGAAAATTCCTATGGGACACCTTCGCATCAAACTACATCGAACTCGTAAAAAACAGAGCATACAACGAAAACAAAAACTTCACCGACGAAGAATCAAGCTCAGCAAAATACACACTCCATTTCCTACTCGAAAGATTCCTAACACTAATCTACCCAATCATCCCACAAGTAACAACACTAATCGCAAAAGAAAAAGGAATCGACTTACTAAGTTCAGAATGGCCAAAAGCAGAACTAGGAAAATCAAAGTTAGAACTAATAGAAAAATTAATAGAATTCAACAGCAAAGTTTGGAAAGATAAAAAAGAGAAAGGCATCAGCCTAAGAAATCCAATCAAAGGAATCAAAATTCCAAAAGAATTAAGCGAATTCGAGAAAGACCTAAAAGCATGTCACAACATCTAACCCAAACTTCTATAAACAATTTTCTCTAATTTATACCATGGACGAAGCACAAAAATTCGAACTAGAATCTCTCGTTGAAGAGCTCGAAGGTTACCGAGGCCGACACACGGAACTAATCACGGTCTTAGTCCCAGCAGGAGCCACACTAACCCAAACAACAAAACAACTCGAAGACGAAAAAGGAACAGCAACAAACATCAAATCCTCAGGCACACGAAAAAACGTAATCAACGCCTTAGACCGAGCAGTAAGAAAACTAAAAGAAATCGCCAAGACACCAAAAAACGGATTAGCAGTATTCTCAGGAAACGTTACAATGGCAGACGGAAAAGAATCCCTAGAAGTCTGGGCAATCGAACCACCTAAAAAATTAAAAATTAAAATATACAGATGCGATCAAACTTTCGTCACAGAACCACTAAAAGACATGCTAGACACGGACGAATCCTACGGGCTATTGATCATCGAAAGAAACGAAGCAAGTATAGGATTACTTGATGGGAAACACATAAAAAAATTACAACACATGACTTCAGGAATTCCAGGAAAAACACGAGCAGGTGGACAGTCAGCACAAAGATTCGCAAGAATAAGAGAATCCGCAGCAAAAGAATTTTTCAAACGAGTAGCCGAAGCATTGAAGAAGCATTTCTGGGACAACAAAAAAATGAAAGGAATCCTGGTCGGCGGACCAATCCCAACAAAAGACGAATTCCTAGCGCAAGGCCAACTAGTAACAGCCCTAAAAAATAAAGTAATAGCTGTAAAAGACATCGGAGGAACAGAAATGCACGGACTCCAAGAGCTAGTAGAAAAATGTCAAGACGTTTTATCAGAACAAGAAATCACAAAGCAAAGACTAATCTTAGACCTATTTTTCGAGAAGCTAGCAAAAGAACCAAACAAAGTCGCATACGGAGAAGCCGAAGTCGAAGACAGACTAAACCGCGGAGCAGTAGAAAAATTAATCATCTCAAAAACACTTCCAAGAGAAAGGGTAAAACTCCTAGAAAAATTAGCAAAAGCATCATCCGCAGAAATTCATCTCGTTACAAAAGAAACAGCAGAAGGAGTTCAGTTCGACAATCTTGGTGGGGTAGGCGGGATTCTAAGATTTGAAATCCACGACTAACAAGAGGTTAATGATAAATAAATGGCAATCCTAACCAAACTCCAAAACAAAGATTTTGAAAATATCCTAGAGAATTACAAAATTGGCAAACATAAATCTCACAAGCATCTTCCATGGGCACTGGGGAATACGGTTTATCTTTTGAAAACAACTAGAGGAAAATTTATTCTGAAGATATTTGAAAACGCTAAGGAAGATTTCATTAATTTCCAGTTGAAGATTATGCAATTGATGGAGAAAGAAAAACTACCCAGTCCACAAGTGATGTTGACGAGTGGGAGTAAGTCACTCTTAATTCTCAAAAAACGGAAAATTATAATTCAGAGATTTGTTGAAGGAAAACCAGCAAAGAGATTTACGAAAAAGTTGATTGAAGATATTGCAGAGAAGCATGGAAAGTTGAATAGGGCATTGATGAAAATGGGGCTGAAAGGAAAATATACATGGAAGAAAGATTATCAGTTTAAGCCATTGATGTTTGATGTAAAAAGGTATGAAGGCTTTGGAATACTTGAAGAGAATAAAAAATTGAGAGAAGAGTTTCGTCAGGTGAAAAAGCAAAATCTTCGGAGAAGTGTTGTTCATGGAGATTTTAATCGAGGTAACCTTTTAGTAAAAAACCAGAAGTTGAATGCGATCATAGATTTAGATGATGCCCATGAAGATTTTGTTGTTCAAGAAATCTCGAATTTTATCACGATGAGTTTTATTGATTGGGAGGGAAGAGCAGATTATAGGAAGATTAAACTTTATCTAAAAGGTTTTGAAAGATACTTCAAGCTCAATCCTAGTGAAAGAGAAGCGATATACTTTTTTATCAAGCATCGATTTCAGGGAATTATTGGTTGGCATATTTCTCAGCTGAAGAAACATGCGGATATGAGAAAGAGGCTTAGAAAGGCCGTCAAGAAATGGATACGAAAGTATGAAAGGTTTTGTGAAACGTCTCCTGAAAAATTCCTGAGAAATCTAACATGACAAAAACCCAATTCGCAAAATTCGCAATAGCAGGACTAATCTTCGCCGTCGTAAACATTCTAATACTCTACGCCCTAACAGACTTCCTCGGAATCTACTACATCCTCTCATCAATCATCGCATTCTTCCTCGGCTCAACAGGCAACTTCCTCCTAAATAAAAAATGGACCTTCAAAGAAAGAATGCGCCACGACCTCCTCGCCAAATACATCAAAGCAATGTCAGTCAACATCACAGCAGTAGTCATAACAATCGCCCTACTTTTCATACTAACAGAATTCCTAAACATATACTACCTAATCTCACAAACAATCGCAATGGCAGTTGCATTCGTCGCAAATTTCATCGGCAACAAAAAAATCGTATTCGTCTCACAATAACCTTTAAAACTCTCACAACTATTAACTAACATGGAAGAACACGAACAGCAAACGACATCTGCTCCAGTTATCACTCATTCAACAGCCTCAGAAATCGAAAACGAATTCGAGGATAAAGAAAAAAACTCAGAAGAAAAAGTCGAAGCCGCACTTTTTATCGCAGGCCGATTCTTAAATCTCCAAGAATTAATTATGCTAACTGACGTCAACCCAATCATGATCAAAGAAATCCTACACAGATTAGAAAAAAAATATTCAACAGGAACAATAAGAATAATCAGAAGAACCGACGCATACAAAATGGACATCGCAGAAAAATACCACTATCTGATCAATAAACTCGCAACAGGAAACGCAGAATTCACAAAAGCCGAACAAGAGACATTGGCAATCATCGCATACAAACAACCAATCAAGCAATCCGTTATCATTAAAATCCGCGGCAACAAATCCTACGATCACATCAAAAAATTCCGACAACTCGGCTTGGTCATCGCAAAAAAAGTCGGGCACACACTAGACCTATCACTCTCCGAAGAATTCTACGAGTACTTCAACGTCCACAAAAAAGAAGCCTCAGAAAATAAAAACAAAGAGGAAGCATAATGGAACCAATAGTAGCAACATATCTGATCATAATGTTCATTGCCCTATACATGCTATCATTCTTCACAATATTAACGATAAAAAACCACAAAAAATTATTAGACGCGCCAATCCCCAAAAAAAATTATTCAATCAGCATCGTTATCCCATGCTATAACGAGGGATCTTCGATCGAAGGAAATCTAAATGCCCTTCTCGATCAAGATTACCCAAATCTAAAAAAAATAATCGTAGTAGATGACTGCTCAACGGACGACTCATTCAAAACAGTTCAAAAATTCGCAAAAAAACATCCACAGATTATGGTTGTTCAAACTCCAAAGAACACAGGAAACGCAGCGGGGGCAAAAAATTACGGAGCAAAATTTGTAAAAACAGAATTAATAGGATTCAGCGACGCGGATTCTTACCCAGCAAAAAATGCGATCTCAAGAATGGTCGGATTTTTCAACGACGAAAATATGTCAGCAGTAACTTCATTCGTTCCAGTAAGAAATAAAAACGCGAGCTATCTGGCAAAAATCCAATCTCTAGAATATATGTTCATGGGATTCTTCCGAAAACTTCTAGATTTCGTGGACAGCGTATACGTAACAAACGGACCATTAAGCATCTACAGAAAAACAATATTCGACGAAGTAAAAGGTTTCGATGAAAAGAGCATAACAGAAGATATCGAAATCACATGGAACATGCTAAGCAGAGACTACAAAACAGCAATGTCTCTTTCCGCCAGAGTATCAACAGAAGCACCAACAAAAATCAAACCATGGTTCAACCAAAGAACAAGATGGGGACTAGGAGGATTACAGGCAATCTCAAAATACAAAAGAATGTTCTTCAAAAAAGGTTTATTCGGAGCATTCGTTTTACCATTCGTCGCAATAAGCATTGTTCTGAGCATATTCACCTTCATGTTCTCAGTTTATCTTTTGGCAAAGTCTCTAGTTGTAGCAGGATTAACGGCCGCGAAATCGACAGCATACGACGCCCCAATTTTCAATTTCGCAGACTTCAGCTATCATCCATCAATACTAATATTTTATCTAGTCGTCCTTTTCATGGCGTCGATGGGAATGTATTTTTACATACTAAAGAAAACCAAATACGGAGAAAAGGCAAGCATCAAAAGGTTTTTTAACATGCTTTTTTACCTCATAGTATACGGAACACTCTACCCAATCGTATGGTTTAAATCAATTTACAGATACATCGTAAAAGACTACAAATGGTAAAAAACAAAAACATCCACGCATTCTGGCAAGCCCTAATCGTAGCCCTACTTATATTCTGGTCAGGAATACTAGTCGGAGTATTCTTTGAAGATTCAAGAATAGCAGAAATCACATCGTTCTATTCAGACTCAGAAACAGCCATATCAGATTTCGAGATGGCATCAAACCTAGTTTTCAACGAAAACCTAGATTGCCAAAGATTAAATGACGAATCCAAAATATTCGCCGACAGAATTTACGAAGAGGCAAAAAAACTTGAACAATATGATAATTCAAACAAGATAACAGACAGAATGCTGCACCTCCACAAAAGATACGACCTACTAAGAACAATGCTATGGCAAAAAATCATCGAGAACAAACAAAGATGCAATGAATCAGTAGACACAATAGTTTACCTGTACAAATACTTGACGATAGAAATCGGAGAAGTATCCACGCAAAAAACAATGAGCAATTATCTTACGGAAATCAAAGAACAAAATCCAGACGCAATTCTAATTCCAATCGCAACAGATACAGGAATCCTATCACTAGGAATAATCCAAGAAAGATACGACATCACAGAAAGCCCATCGATAATAATAAACGAACAAGGCAAAATAAGAGATTTGTCAGAACTAAGCAACATCCAATCCCTCCTAAACTAACATATCTATCCCACCACAACATTCTTTAAAAATAACTTTTTCCCCATAAATACATGGCAAGATGCGCAATATGTAAAAAAACCTCAGACGAAACAAAACTATTCGAAGGAATCTTCAACGCCGAAATGATTAACATCTGCTCCTACTGCGCAGAAGATGAAGGCGTCCCAATAATCACAAAACCATCAGAAATACAACTCGAAAAAGCGGACGAAAGATACTCAGTAAGAGAACGAATGGAACGAATGTCAGGAAGACACGACACAACAGAAATTTCTAAAGACCAAATCGTAACACAAGGAAATCTAGCAAAACTAAGAATGCCAGCCCCAAAAGAGCAACACGAAGACGCACTCGACAACTACTACTGGACACTAAACATCGCACGACGAAGAAAAAAACTAAGCGTCACACAACTAGCAGAAAAGATGCAAGTAGACCCACAAGTAATCCAGGACATCGAAAAAGGAAGGCTTCCAGAAAAATTCCAAGACCTATTCATAAAACTAGAAGCATACCTGGGCATCAAACTTCTAAAAGGACAGACGAGAAAAATAAACTTCATAAGAAACTATGATGCAGAAAAAGAAATTCTAAAAAGAGTCGGTGAAAAAATGGGAGTCCAAGAATCAGTAAAAGATTCAGTAGACGACTACCACAAGGATGATATAGCGCTCAAAGAACAAATCGCAGAAGGCAAAATCGATTTCTCAAAAAGAGAGAAGCTACAAGACGTAAGCCTCAACGACTTAGTAGAAATGAAAAAAGAAAGAGAGATAAAAGAATCCAAAAGAAGAACGTCAGCTCAAGAAAACGCAATGATTGGCGACGACCTAGATTTAGATTTAGACGAATTATAACACAAGTAACCTAGCTATATTCATAAGCTCCAATGTCCCAACCTAAACCCTGAGGCCTTGAAACATTATAGAAATCAAAAGCATAACTCGCCACAGTTCCGTTATCAATTGCCGGACTTCCCAATAACAATGTGAAATCTACAACCTCTGCCCCATATCCATATAATCCTAAAGATGAATAATAATCTCCAGCAACAGGAGGAATATTATAAGAAACAGGAAAAACAAACAAAGGATCATCTCCAACTACTGAAGTCGCATCAGGAATAATCACAGACCCATCCATATCTTCAATATTATTACCTTGATTATTATAAAATAAATTGTTCTCCTCAGTCAAAACACTACTATTAACCCTTATACCCTCTCCTGCGACAGTATTAGCAATTATAGAATTTCTAATCACAATAGGTAGCGCACCTTCAACATAATGAGCATTTATCCCCTGGTCATAATTGTTAAATATTACACTATTTTCAATAATCAATCCAGCTCCTTCACTTGACTTAATACCTGGATTTCCATCATTAGGATTAGGAGCATAATATCCATTATTATAAATTAATGAATTAACTATCTTAACTGTATGTGGTGCATAATTATCATTAACTCTCCTCCATACTTTAACACCACCAGCCATATTATTATATGATTTACAATTAATAAGAGTCGCATCAGCCTGCAAATCAAATCCATCCTCCCCGTTATGATGGGCCGAGCAATTAATAAAAGTCAAATTTGTATGGGTCCCATATGCCGCATAAAATCCATCTGCATCGCTACTACCTGGCGACCCTGCATCATCCATTCCATAAACTTCAACATTTTGTATAAGCACATTAGTAGAATTCCCATTTCTAATATTAACTCCAACATTTTCACTTCTTTGACTATATCCTCTTCCATGAATTATACAATCTGACAAAACAAAATCCTCAACGCCCTCAACCCTAACTCCACTATTAGCAGAAAAATTGATCACACAATCATGAAGCTCTAATCCATAATTAGTAACTGTTTCATCAGGAACAAAATACCCAAACTCTCCTCCCCGAATATGCAACGGTCCATAAATCTTAATATGCGAAGCATCCCCATAAATCCGAATACCATGCCCCTCATCAAATTTCATTTCATAATCCCCATAAGGTTTAATTATAATTGGGTTCGCTTCAGTACCTGTACTATTCTCATAAATATACATATAAGAATAATCTGTTGATTCATTCCCTGCAAGATAAACTATATCCCCTGGCTCAAGATCATTCCTAATCCAATTATGACTATGAACTGTACACTTAGGGAAATTAATCGAACCATTCCAATTATTATTACAGCCATTACCGAGAATACTGTCTTTATCAACATAAATCTCATTACCAGTAATCACAGAACAAACACTCGGTTCATCCACGCAATAATACCCAGACTCCACAGCGCAACTCGACGAACACCCATCCCCATTAGTCAAATTTCCATCATCACATTCCTCCCCCATCCATACCAATCCATCCCCACAAATACAAGCCTCGCTCAAATTCGGCCTATCAACAACCGTATCGCAATCATTAGCATCGGTACAAGTTCTAGTTCGACTACTCGCAATACAATTCGACCACGATCCGCAACTCCAACTCTCAGTACAATCATCAACAACAGGAGTCACAACAACAGTATTACCACCTCCCCCGCCTCCGCCACCCCCACTACTCCCCGAAGGAATATCGATAACAGTAACAGCCTCGCCAACACCATCCTCATAAACAAACGCAACACTAACCTTCTCTGGCTTCCCATGATGAGTCATATTAAAAGGATAAACCCTCCGCTCCCCAGCTCTCGGAACAACCTCAACCCTCTCAGTCACAGAACTCCCGTTAATTGTAAAAACAAATTCAATCGCAATCGGCTCATCACCAGAAACACCTCGTTCAACCTGAACATCCAACATACTATTATTTTCATCCCAAAGCGTAATACCCCCCAGACGTTACAATCTCAATAGCCCCAATATCATCAATAGCACCACTCACATCAACACCCTCATTAATCACAGGCAAAACAAAAACCCAAACAGTCGTAGCGGCCATCGCGACTATCAAAATTATAAGAACCGTCGCAACAATCGCACTAATCCCCTTTTTATTCATCAAAAACTATAGAAAAACAAATTAATAAATCTAACTATATTCAAACGCCCCAATATCCCACCCACTTCCCTGGGGTCTCGCACCACCACCAAAATCTTTTCTAATACTTACCCTATACACATTCATAAATCAACATAGAAAAGAAACTCCTCTCCTCTAACAGTGACATTATAAACTCCACTCTCCAAAGGATTATTAAAAATAACATTAGGACTAGTCACCTGGTAATCACTAAACAAAACTCCGTCCCTTTCCACTTCTACCAAACCAGAAGTAAGTGCAAAAGTGGCCCAAAATCTTATACTCTCAAGTTCTCCGACTTCGGCCCCATTTGCTGGCCAACTACCAAAAACAGTAGACTCGGGAACATCATTTGAAACAAAAACAGTAAAATTATAATCCTCAGAACGGTGTCCCGCAACATCTCCACAATGTGTCGTTATGTCATATCTTCCAGGCAGAACATCTTCTATACCATCATAATCATCTGTAAATAAAAACTGTGATGCACTAAGCTTATCAGAAAGAGAAAGAGTACCATAACTGTGCCAGCCAACTCGTGGAGAAGTTACATCAACCCCCTCATGTACAACATCATACGCCGAATATCTACCAGATACTGGACCAGAATCATCATCACCACAAACAAAGTATATCTGCCCCCTATGCATTGGGAAATTTATAATAGATCCGTTCGGTATGGACGCCCCAAGAAGAACAGGATCAACAGCAGGAAGCACCGTAACATTCATAGTCAAAACATCCTGAGCTTGATTGTCCGTTACAACAATATCAAAAATATGATTGCCCACATGGGAATCATCCAATGCATCTCCTGGGTTATCCGTATTAGAATATATCAGTATTCTCCTAAAGTTTTCATCCCATCGCGTTCCATTATAACTTCCATAAGTACCCGGAATAACCGGACCATTAACATCCAAGAATGAAGGAAGGTTATTAAAACTAAAAACCAATTCATCATCAATATCCCCATCTTTCGCTTCAAACCAAAAATTAGAACGTGTAGACCATCCCTGTCCAACCTCTAAAGCTATATTTTTCTCATCAATCAAAATAAGACCATGATCGACTCCACTCGAATACTGATAAATCTTCGGAGGATGATTAACTAAATCCCTACCTAATGCAATCGGACCATAAGGCTCAAATAAAACATTTTCTCCATTTTCAACTCTCTGATTATGAAATCTTAAGGTAGCATTATCCCCCTGAATACTCACAACAGACATGCTAGGAGGAAATCCAGCCTCAATTTCATACAATGCTCCATTATCCCCATAATAATCATTTGCCCAAGTTACAGTATGATGATGAGCATGCCCAACAAAATTCGCAGTAGCATTATACTCCGCCAACAAACTCCAAAACCTATCCCTCATAACCCCATCAGAATTACCTGGACATCCACCATAACCCATAGAATCCCCCGTATGCCGTCCATTAGGAACCCCCTTAGCACCCTCATGATAAAACATAAATTTAAATTTAGCATCTGTATTCTGCAAATCAAGCTCAAGCCAATCAAGTAAATCCTGACCTACACACCCCATAGAAACATAATCGTCTTCGAATCTATCTCTTGGAGGATCAAAAAATAAATCATTATAATAATTATTTAACATAATAAAATGTGAATTCTTATAATCAAAAGAATAAGTCAAATTCCTATCTTCATAACCATTCGGATAAGTGGCATAAGGCCCCTCTCTAAAATTCCTCATACCTGGCAAAGATGAACCGATCAAAGGACCCAGAACCTCAGAAGTGTAATTAACAACAGCAACTCTATCCGCATCATGATTACCTAATCCCATAAAAATTGGATTAAAAGAAGGATTAGAATCCGGATTTCCTTGCCAAGCCACAACTAAATTATTATAATCGATAGCCCTATCTCTTCCAAGATCTGGAATAGAAAAAACAAGTTCAAGGTCAGGATATAGAGTATAAGCATTTGTTACAGCACTAGGAGCCCCACCCGCATTATCGTCTCCAATAAACATAAACGAAAAAATCTCATTATCGTCATAACACCCCCCATTTGAACACACCCCTGTACTACAATCAGTACCATCCAACACATTCAAATTCTCGCAAGAAGAACTCTCCCCGGAACAATAATCAACAGCATCGCACTCAGAAGAAGACTCTCTACATACATCCTCAGTCGAATTGAATTCAGCACTACAGATATTATCAATACAAACACCCACTCCACAAACACCACTTAAATAATTACAATCCGAAGATTCATCACACGAAACAACACAGCTTGCTCCATCCCAACCACAATTAGTTAAACCACAAACATTTGCGCTACAATCAGCAGAATCATCATAATCACTACAGCTCACCGCACTACAACTGTCACAAGTATTAAGCCAACCCCCTTCGTAATAACATCCTTCAGTAATACCATTACACTCTGTTTCATCGCATAAATTAAATAACCCATTACCACAATCAGCACAATTTAACCAAGCAGGCGCTAGACAAGTAACATCACAACAACTATCACTATCACTTGCACTGAGACTATTCCCAGAACAATATTCATTAGATACGCAAATATCTCCTGACTGCTCTGTACATGTTTGCAAAACAACATCCCCAGTAAACTCAAACGCTCCCAAATCAGGTCCATTCCCAGAATAAACCAACCCAACTCCCTGCCCATCAACCCAATCCAAAGAAGTGTCAAGTGTCAAAGTATTTGTTCCATAATCAATACCAACAATCCTCGCAGTCTCCAAAGAACCATCCAGTTGAATCAAATCTCCGTCCTCCATACCAAACCCATCATAAAAATAACCAACATCATCTACAATCATAGAAGTTCCCGAATCACTTCCAGAAGCACTAGTCAGATATGCCCCAGCATCAATCATATTACTTCCCTCAGCTAAATAAAAATCATGTCCATCAGCATCAACAAATTCAGGATTCACTTCAATATTATTCTGGAGCAAACTAGAATAAGTTAACTCCCAATACGAAAGCGAACGATTAGCAGGAGGACCACTCTCATAATCATCAGGATGAGCTATGATATTAATTTCTCCAGGTAAATCATTGATAATATTATTAGAGTCAAAAACATATCCATCATGTCTGATGGTATAAACCTGGAATGGTAAACTATCTGCATTTCCCCAATTCCACAAATCATAAACATATTCCCATGTGAATTGTGGATTCAAATTAGGTGGGTTAATAAAATCATTCTTATATAGAATATTATTTTTAATTATATTCCCATTAAATTGATAACCTCCACGGCCAACTTCAATTCCGCCATAATGATTATTGTAAAATACATTATTGTAAATCCTATTATCAGTATCATATTCCGCTTCATCCCCATATGATGTTAAAGATAGCCCTCCCCCATTATTATCATAAAAAACATTATTTCTTATAATCCCGTCCTGCCCCGCATACTGAATAGCATTAAATGGACCACGAGGATACCCGTTTGGATGACTAGGTGTAGCCCTAAGACTATCAGGAGCAGTATAAGCAAAAGTATTATTCTCTATAATATTATATCTTGCACTGTTACCTATGACTGTATTTTGGGGATAAGGATTATTATAATGATTCCACATAGTTGGCTGCTCACAATCAAGTACCTCCATATTTTTCTGTTCTGCATTATAAAAGTAATTACCTCTGATAATATTATTACTGCTACACTTCAAAGTCAACAACACATGCCTTCCTAAATAAAATTCATTGCCTTCGATAAGAGTATTATTAGAATAGACAATTCTAAAATTATCACTAGTTCCTTCAATTATATTATTAGCAAACTTATTATTATGGCTCTCAAATAAATGAATTCCAATTATCCAACCAGTAGTTGGCCCATGAAAATGATTATTCTGAAAAGTGATATTATGTGACCGTACCATACGAACATAACCCTCATTATTAGTCACATTAAACCCATCAAAAATAATATACTCAACTTCTTCAAGCCAAATAGGCCCGTAATTAGGATCTTGATCAAAAGTCAAATCATTTCGATCATCATATGAAGATGCATCAAGAATCACATTTCCTTCTGTTTCGAATATGATTGGATTACCTTCTACCCCAGAAGAAATAGGCTTTAACACTTCATTGTATATTCCCGGTTTTATGATTACTATATTGCCTGCGACAACAACATTAACAGCCTCAGTTAAAGTATTGTAGACTATATCATTACCAAGACCACAAACCTCGGTCACAGGATCATAATCATTACAATCATTTTCCAATAGATTATCAACAAAAATAACATTCTCATCATAAATATAAGCAACACAAACTCCCGCTAGACAATTCCCGCTAGAACAATCAGAACCAACAGAACAATCCAACCCATTAGTACACCCCGAGCAACCCCCACCACAATCAACAGCAGTCTCATCTTGATTCTTAATCCCATCTAAACAACTAGCAACAACCTCAACAACAGGAACAATATCAGCAGGAGGACTTCCGCCACCGCCTCCGCCACCGCCTCCATAACTCCCACTAGGTATCGAATCAGAATCCCCCACCGTCGACAAAATTCCCTCCTCGCCATCAACATAAATCGGAACAATACCTATAGAATCCGGAGCAACATATCTCCCCACCCCATCATCAAAATAACTCAAATTAAAACACTTCTTTTTCATCTCGTTAAATCCAGGAATCTCATCACCAGAAAAATTCCCCCTGTCCTCAAGCGTCGTCCCATTATAAGCAAACAAAACATCAATCCGACTCAATTCCTTATCCCCACCAATCCTCTTAATCTGCACACACGCGACCCCAGTTTCCGAATCAAAATAAGTATACCCTCCATCAACCGCAATAATAAAATCCGTATCATCACCCACATCCTCAATCTCATCAACCACAGGCGCAACACCCATCCAGACAAAAGCCGCGCCTGCAACAACTATCAAAACAATAAGAACCGTCGCCACAACCGCACTAATCCCTCTTTTATTCATCAAAAACTATGTAAAAAAAACTATATAAAATTATCCAAAAGAAGAATGTTGGCCCAATCGACGACGACCTAGATTTAGATATTGATGAACTATAATACTTCTCTCACCATCCAATCCATTTCATAGCTTGTAGTTATTATTATCCGCCATTCACTCCTTAGACTGAGCAAGCCCTTCCAATCGCCTCGATTCACAGTCGTCTCCTAAGTTAAAAAAAAGAGCACTCCCCCCGATAGAAGCCAATGAAGATAAACCCGTTGCGTCTCTTGAATCGTCCTCCAAGGTTTACTCACATAAGCTTATAGAAGCGAACCATATTTACCCAATGGCAAGTTACACATCACATCATTGATTATACTATCACAACAATCTGGAATCTTATCCTCTCCACTATACGCATCTCTTATAGCTCTATAGTTGTCTAAAACACCGGGGAGATCACGACGGTGAAAAAAATCAACATCCGACTTATTAGTAAAACACTCTGCTCCAGCAAGCACTGTTTGTATAAGTGCCTTGCTATGAGCTTCAATCAATTCCTCAACAGATGCAGGATTAGCTACAACTCCTCGGCTAGTCGGTTCACTTCCCGATTGCCCCTCAGTATTTTTCATTTGTTTTTTCATTTTTTAACTCCTTTCATATTTTCCCCAGAAAGATCCGCCCTATTCATACAACTCTCCATTCCTCTTACGAAAATCTTCAGCTATTTTTAACAAAGAAAATCCAATTATTCCAGAGATATTATCCTTTAAGTCTAGGGCCTTTACCTGGATTAATCCAACAGCATTAGCAACCGCATCTGTCCATTTCATATATCCAAGGCAAAAAGACCCCTTAAAATTTCTAATTGCATTTAGCACAGCTTCTTCTTCGTCAAATAGCAATTCTTTTTTGTTCAATGACGGATTAGCCACACAACGTCCAGTTCTAGCCGCCTTAACAAATTTCCATCTTAATCTAGATTTCCTAGAGCCGGAGTACTTTAAAGTATCCATATAAAAATTACTTCCGAGATCTATTAGTAGATGATTTTTTCCTCTATCCCGTATTCTATTAAATTCAACAGCCTCTCTTATAGACCTATTTAAGAAAATAAGTGGAGCCAGTTTTGCTTGATAAGCATATTTTAACGTACCCCCGGTTTTATCAATTTCATATCTCTTTTCTGTTTCTTCCTCAGATAGTGTTGTGTATACGTTCTTGAAATCTTTAGAAATATATAACGAATTACCTGTACCAATAATTCCAGTCACCCTCTTATGCTCAGACATAGTTTCCAAAATATCGATAGTACTCATTCCCAAGACTAGATAAGCATATCCATCTACAACAAACGCTCCCCCCTGTATTAGAATACAATCCTTTCTTTCATCGCTTCTATAAAGATCATTTTTGAACTTATCTGAATTTTGCCAAATGTTAAGCTCTTCAAGATCTTTTTCATTCATAGGCTTCCCGCTACCTTTCTTTTTCATAAAGTCTTTCCAGTTGCTGGGTTCTTTTGTATTTGTGTTTTCCATTTTCTCAGAGGCGCGGGTAGGATTCGAACCTACGTAAAAAGCTTTGCAAGCTTTTGCCTGAACCGACTCGGCGACCGCGCCATATAGGTTGTCTCCTTGACAACTACTATACAATAGTAACAATAATTATCTATTTAAAGATTACTCCCCCGCCATAAGGGGAAGATATTTAAACTAAAACACCATATAGGAACATGGTAATAAAACAAGCACTACTAAACATGGGATTAACCGACGGGGAATCCCAAGTTTACCTGGCCCTCATAGAACTCGGAAAATGCACAACAGGGAAGATAACAAAAAAGGCGAATATTTCAAGCTCCAAGGTATACGAAGTTTTACAACGATTGCAAACAAAAGGCTTTGTTGGTTACGTAATAGAAAATGGAACTAGATATTATGATGCAACATCTCCAAAAAGACTATTAGAATTTCTAGAAGAAAAAAAACAAGGCATCTCAGATTCACAAAAGAAAATAGAAGATATTATTCCCATGATAGAAGGAAAAAGAAATCAAGCAGAGGAGCATAATCAAACCGTTGTTTATACCGGGAAAAAGGGTCCCCTAATCGTACTAAATGAAATCCTAGACAATTACAGGAATGGAATAAGGGAATTAGAAGGATTCGGAACTGATGAAGAAAATTATGCTAAGCATTTTCCAGCGCAATTAAACGAGTACCTAAGAGAAGGTAAAAAACTCAAGGCAAAAGAAAGGCTCCTCTATGCCGAGGGGTTCAGGTCTCCAAATACTTACGCCAGCATAAGATACTTACCAAAAGAATTCACCCAACCAATAAGAACGATAGTAAGCGGAGATAAGGTTTTCATAGTAGACTTTAATGAACCGATGACAACAATAATAATTCATAAAAAAGAAATCGCTCAAGCCTACAAAAAACAGTTCGAACTCTTGTGGAAAATCGCAAAACCCTAATTAACCAAGATACCTCAACCGACCAGGCCGAGGCTCATAAACCAGTCCCTCTTCCAACAACTTCTTAATCTCACCATTAATCGCATCAGGACTCGCCTCAACATCCATAATCAAAGTATCAACATCAATCCCACCATCACTCTCAGCTTCCTTAATCTTAGCCATAATCCCATCCTTCAAACTCGAATCACCCTTCTCCGCTTCAGGCAAATCCTTCCTAGCATTCTGAACTTCCAACTTCCTAACCAACAACCACCTAGAATCAACCTTCTTCACAACCTCAGGCAAAACATACAACTCACCATTCCACTCTCGCACATTCCCAATAATCTGCAAAGTATCACCCTGAACAATATTTTTCAACGGCTCAATATCATCACCAAACGCCTTCAACTTCAACTGCCCACTCGCATCATCAATAGTCAAAGTCGCAAACTTCTTTTCGTCATCCTGCACAAACTTATCAACACAATTCGCCAAAATATTAACCCTCACAACTCGCCTATCTCCAAGTTCCAAGAACAAAAACTTCCCCTCATCCATCATAGGCACACCCTTCAAAATATCGCCAATCCGCAACTTAAACGCAACATTCCTCTTCCTAATTTCCTGCCCCGACGCATCCTCTACCATTCAAAAAAATAACAACTTGACTTTATAAGGATTTATGAGATTGAACTACATACGTTGAACATACCCTCTCTTAGGCCTAAACAAATCCCCACTCTTCAACAACTTCCCAACAACTTCATCAACCTCAGCCTCGCTAACTCGTCCCTCCAAAGCCTTCGCAATCTCCTCCATCGGAATCAATTTCCCAACTCTCTTCTCCAGCTCCGCAATCGCATCCTGCACATAATGAATCTTATTCCTAGCCGAAGCCCCCTGCCCCCCAATCTTATCAATATCAAAAGTCTTCGTCTTCTCATCATACCCAACCTGCATCAAATAACTCTTCGTCAAATCAATCGCCGCAATCGCATCCTTCACTTCAACAACCTTCGAAAGTCTCATCCTAGCATGCGCCTCACTCAAACGAACCATCGCCTCCAACTGCCTCGCCCCAATCGGAATCGGCTTACTCGGCCCGTCCCCCATCTGCGGCATATTTCTAAGCCCAACATAGAAATCCTTCATCGCCTTAACAGCCTCATCACTCAAAGTCGGATTAAACTTCTGCTTAGCATACGAAATATACTTCTTCAACAAATCAGCATCAATCACATCATGCTTCGCCGCCTGCTGATGCTCCAACAAAACATGACTCGCAATCGCTTCATCACTCTCACGACTAGGAATATCCCTCATAATAAAAATCGCATCAAAACGAGAAAGCAAACTCGGAACCAAATTCACCTGTTTCGGAATAGACTGCAAAGGATCAAACCGACCAAACTTAGGATTCGCCGCCGCCAAAACAGAAGTCTGCGCCCGCAAAGTAGCCTGCACAGTCGCCTTCGAAATCGTAATCGTGTTATGCAAAATCATACCATTAGAAACAAAAGTATGATGAGGCTCAACCGTAACATCATAAACCCACTTCCCACTCCCCTGAGCCTTCGAGACTTTCTTTATCTTCATCCATCGAGCATAGCCAAAAGCCAGTTTTTTAATTCCCTCCAAACCCTTCCGCGTTTCCGCGTCCGCTTTATCAAGATACTTCTCCGCAATCAAAACCAACTTCTGCAAAAACTTCCTCTGCTTCTCTACCCCCAAATCAATAGAGTGCCCAATTTCCTTGTTCATCGAAATCCCAAGCTTTTTATAAATCCCATAAATTTTATCAGTACAACTAGGAATCAAATCCTTAATAGTCCGATAAGTCTTAGCCCTTTCGCAATACTCCTTCAATCGAGCTTTCTTATGTGAAGATAAAAAACTAATTCTCATCAAAAAGTTCGACAAATTCTCCTGCCCAGAAATATCCAGCCTCCAAACATTAGAAGTCTTATCCTCAAAAATAGAAGACGTAATCTCAAAACGCAAAAGCAAATCACTAACCTGCTCAAGCATCCGTCTATTTTCCCCAACAAGAGTAACCCGACATCCACCACCCTTGACATTAACAACAGTACCATCCCCATCAAAAAGCGCCCGAATCAAATACCGAATATTCTCATTAGGAAAACTCATAACACTCCCGGGAATCTTATTCTCTTTACACTTTTCCATCAAACAAGGATCAAGCGCCATAAATTCCCCTACAACCTTTTTAGAAACAACCCGAACTGCCATCTGCTTATCCCGACGAGTAACCCCAGCCTCAATCCCAAAATATTTCTTAATAGAATTTTTATAATCATTAATCAAAGACTCATCATTATTCCAAAACTGAATGCCATTCTTCTTCCCGCGGTTCAATTCATAACACCCATCACTAATATGATACCCAAGAATTTTACATAAATAATCATTCTTTTTCTCGTAATTCACAGATTCAATATCAATCTTAGACGGCACAGGAAAAAACATTCCCTCTTTCAATGTTTCAGCCGCAACCTCAATGATTTTTCCATCATCAACTATAAAACAAGGGTGCTCAGGAGTAACTTTAACTTTCCGCCCATTACTAAGCTCAATCTCAACCATCTCACTAGGAGCCACGTGTCGACTGACCCTATCAACACCCATAACAAAAGAATTATCAAAGTCAGTGGAAACAATCTTCACTCCATCAACGCCCAAAATCTCACAATCCTTACCTTTCAAAATCTCAGAAGAATTCTTCTCCATTAGCTCATCCACAAATTCACCAATCTTTCGAGAAGACCCATCTGCAAATTGCATTTCAGTATCATAATGATAGCATTGCTGCTCCATCGCCTCATGCATCGCACTCCGATCCTCCTCATCCATCTTATCAAACTCATCAATACAAACAATCCCCTTATTCGCCAAAACAATCGCACCAGCCTCCAACCCCCAACCCTTCAAAACATCATCCTTCACAACCGCAGCAGTCAAACCAGCAGCCGACGCCGATTTACCAGAAACATAACGAGCCTTCGGTGCAACCCCGGCAATAAACCCAAGCATAACAGATTTCGCAACACCCGGATCCCCAACCAACAAAACATGAACATCCCCCCTCATCTTCGTCCCATCACTCCTCTGCTTCTTCACCCCACCAAACAACTGAAACGCCAAAGCAGTCTTAACATTACGATGCCCCCAAATCGACGGCGCAATACTATCAACCATCTTCTTCATAAAATCCGGCGACCCAGCCAACTCCTTAATCGCCCGCTCATCCTCCTCATCAATATCAATATCCTCAAAACTCTCCTCCAATGGAATAATATTATTAGACTCAATCGCCAAATCAAACCGCGTCAACATCGCCCCACTCGACGACGAAATCGCAATCTCCTTCAAAATCCCAACAATCTTAACCCTCGAGCCAGGCGTCGTCCTCATCTCCATAGTCGGATCAACCAAATCCTCCTTCAGAAAAATCGTCATCCTCTTCGGCTGCTCACCCCCATGCAAATTATCACTCGCCTCCTCAATCGTAATCACCTGCGCATCAACCATATCCTTACTAATCTCCTTAAATCCACCCCGTCGTCCACAACTACACCGAGTCGGCTCCTTAAACTTCTTATCAATCTGCAACACAGAAATAATCGTCCCACAACTCGGACACTCAAACTTCGCATTCGTAACCAACGGCCTAACTTCCGACGCCTGCCGCACAATCCCCTCAATCGTAATCATCTTCCCTAAATGCCTCGACCGAATATTCCGAATATACAACTCCTGCCCCTTAGGCAAACTAATAAATCTAACACGAGCATCATTCGGCGCCCACTCCAGCTCCTCCAACGAAACCTCCAACAACTGCACAGTCTCCTCCGGCCGCTCAATCAAATTCTCAGCCAACTCTGGCGAATGCGCCGAAAACTCATCAAAATCAACATGCACAACCCGATTCTCCCCACTCATACTCTGTATAATCGCCTTCCGATTCACCTCAAAAAACTCCTTCGCCTCACTCAAAAACTCATCCTGATTAACAGCACTCACAGCACCTTCACCCTCATTACTCACATTCTCTTCTTCCATACAAAAGAAACAGATATCTCTTATTTAAGCATTATTGGACTTAGAAGCATATATTCAATAAACCCAAATTCTACTAACAAGAAAGTTGCCCAAGTCGGCGAAATAAAATTTTAGCTTCAGGTTGTCCTATGGACGGAAGCGTTAAGGAATTTTATTTCGCATTAAATACGATAGTTCAAATTTCATTTTTTATTAGAAAATGTAATTTGAAAGAATCGCAATATAAGTTTTGATTCCAGGGAACCTTTTTCTAAAAGGGAGCCTACTATATATCCGTAAATACGAACTCCGACCTTCCAAAAATCTTCCTACCCTCAGTAGGCGACAACGACCTCGGCCGAACATCATTCCTCTTGTAAACTCCAATAAACTTTTTCCCGCAAAACAAAGCAAAAAAATCGCCATCAAAATCCGTATCCCCAACAACATCATTAACAAACAGAGGCTTCCCAACATAAAGCGACTTAACCGCCCTCTTCTCAACCTGAACAATAGGCAAAACCTTCTTTATCGCAACCTCAGCCGGCATAATCATCTTCTTCAATTCTTTATCATCTCCAGCCTTCCATTTCTCAACCGCAGCCTCCAGTTCCTCCAACCCCACCAAACTATCCTCACCAAAAATACCAGCTTCAGTCCTACGAAGATCACCCATATGAGCCCCACCAATCATCTCACCAAGGTCACTACAAAGTTTACGAATATAAGTCCCCCCCTCAACACGACACTCAAACAAAAAATTACGACCAGTTGCATCACTTTCAGTTAAAGTCCAATGATAAACCTCCCGAACTCTCTCGGCAATCTTAACAGCACTCCTCTTAGGCGGAGTCTGCCTAATCTTTCCAACAAAATTATCATCAATCAAATTCTGCAACTCTTCAATATCACACTCCCTATGCGTCTCCAAAATCCCAACATAAGTCTTATCGTGCCGAATAAAATAATCCGCCAACTTACAAGCCCGCCCCAAAGTCACAGGCAAAACCCCACTAACCTTCGGATCCAAAGTCCCCATATGCGACGTCTTCCCAAGCCCCAACAATTTCTTAACAAACTCACTAATAGAATAGGATGTCGGACCAGCCGGCTTATCAATATTAATCAAACCGAAATTCAGTAACTTCTCCATAAAATTAAATATATATTCAACCTATAAATCTATCTAAGCATTAAAATGAGTCGGATCAGTACATCTCCTTCGTTTCGGGGGACCCTCTTTAAGGCGCTCCCTAGCTTTTTCCCTAGCCTTCTCTATTTCAATATCAATTAAATCGGCACGCACTGTCAACCCAGCACTCAAAACAACTCTTTCATTCCAAAGAATATCACCATGAGAAGCTCCCCGATGCTTCTCGTAAAAAGAAACTGTCTTCTGTCCTTTGTTTTTAAAATATTTCGTGCCAGGAGCCCTTCCTCTGTCCTTAACATCCCCGCTACAATAAACATCCAGAATCAAAACATTGCCAGGAACTGGCTCCATCATCGAATCTGCAATACCATCAGGATCAAAAAGAGATAGCATTCTAACAGGTTTCCCAGACTTATTCGCAGCCATCGTAGCATACTTCGCCCCATCACCAAATCCCATAATATAAACAGGCTGCTTACTCTTGTGAGCATGCGCCATAATTTCCAAGTGCGCTTCAGGATTTCTAAACGTAGCACAACTTACCATTCCAAGACCCCTAGAGATCCTACGCCCCAAATAATCCATATCATCTCCAGAGGCATCCTCAAAACAAGCTAGATACGGAAGGTGCTCAACCGCAGAAAGAAGGTGCTTTAATTTTCCATTAGAAATATCGCCAGGAACATCTCTCCTAACTTTTTTCTCTTCCGCAGAACCAATACTTGTAGCAGCCGCAATCGCCGCCGTTCCAGTCAAAAATCCTCTCCGACCCATACCCATGCCAAATCATATAGAATTACCCTTTAAATCAATTTGTATAATCAAGATCTACTTCAAAACTTTCCTAACAGGCATCGACTTATTCGCATGCTTCCCCTGAGCAGTGTGCTTCATCTCCTTCGAAACAGCCTTATTAGTTTTAGCAGCTTTCTCGGCCCCAGACTTCTTATCCTCAGCCTCTTCCTTCTTGTCACTAACTCCGTCTTTATCCTTATCGTCATCCTTATCTTCCTTCACTTTCTTAGGAGCCTTAGTCTTAACAGCAGTCGCAGCTTCAGCCGCTTTCTTCTCTCGAGCCATAGCAAACTTCACAACCTCAGGAACCTCAGCCAACTCAACATAAACAATACCATCAATCTTCTTCGCCTTAACTTTAATCTTATTAGCAGGTTTCTTAATTCCCCTAAACCATAACTCATTATTCAAATGCATATCAATCTTAACTTTCCTCAAATCACTATCACGAACATTCATATGCCTAACCATAAATTCCTTCAAAACCTTAACAGCTTTCTTAGCCCTCCGATACTGCGGCGCCTTCAAAACTCCCCTCTTCAATGGAACAACATACTCTCTCTCAAGCTCAACCTTCTCGCCCTTATCTTTCTTCTCAGATTTCTTTTTATCAAACTTAGTCTCAGCAGAAGCATCTTTCTTTTCTTTCTTAGGAGCTTCAACAACTTTACCTTCAGCCTCAGCCAAAGCCGCTTTATTCTCAGGAGTATCCTTAACATCATCCAATTTCTTAACGACCTTTTTCTCTTCCACTTTAGTTTCTTTATCTTCTGCCATTATCCTAAATTCTTCTTCTTCATAATTCTCGGTTTAATTTTCAAACTCTGCCTACTCCAATTCCTCTTAACATGTGTAATCCTCGACGGATGAATCTTCTTACCCTTCCCAAACTTCTTCAAAACTGTCCAAAACGGCGCCCACTTCGTCTGCCTCTTCGCTCTATCCAAATGTCTCTTCTTAGAACTCTTAGCCTTAAACTTCCTACTCGCCATCCTTAGCCTCCTCAGCTTCTTTGATATCTTCAACAACCTCGGGCTCACCAGAGTCATGCCCGACGAGGGCTTCGCCTTTGTCCTCAGCAACCTCAGTTACCTCTTCAGTAGTTTCCTCGATATCAGTATCCTGCTCAACAACCTCCATTGGCTTAGCCGCAACATCCTCAAAATTCAAACCAGCTTTCTCTTCAACTTCAATAGAATCCAATAAATCTCTACCAGCCTGAGTCAACCTTCGACCGTGCTGCATTCTCGCAATCTTCTCAACCAATCCAGCCGCCTCAGCCTGCTGCAAAATAACTCGAATAATCTTCCCACCAGCTTTTCTAAATCTATCAGGCTTACCGCCCCTATCTTTCTTAGAACCATAACGCGTCCTCAACTTCCCAACTCCAACAACACCATGAATATACAACTGCCTCAAAATACTAGCAGATCGAGTAAACCAAAAATCATCATCAACAGGAGGCCTCTCTCGAGAAACACCAGTCTTAACAAACATAGCCCATTCAGGAACCTCAAACTCAGGAACACTCTTCAAAGCCGCAGCCAAAGCTGGGATAAACTTCACAGGGTCTTTCGTAAATATTGTTCTTGCCATATTCTTGTTCAGGCTCTCTTTGCAGAGATAGATAAGCCGAAGCTCATTAACCTAATAACTCATCAAAAATTCACTATATAAATCTTACCTTTGCGCCTTCCGATACTTCACAACCGTCAAAACATACCCAACCAACTTATAATCATACTTCACCCCAAGCGCCTCAACCAAATCCTTTCCAATCTTATCAGCATCCTTCTTATCCCGACACGCCGCCTTCAAAATCGAAATCTTAATCAAAGTCTCACTCTCAAAAATACTCTTAACCTGTTCAATAAACGCAGGCGTAAGTCCATTCTTCCCAAGCTGCAATCTCTTAATCTGCTTCATAAAACAAAAAGCTCTTTAAACCTTTTAAGTCTATCTCAAAGATGCAACCAAAAAAATTCGGCGTCATCGGCCACCCAATCGGCCACAGCCTATCAAAAGTCATGCACACCAGAGTCTTCAAAGAAATGAACCTCCCACACACCTACGAAGCTTTCGATGTCGCACCAGAAAATCTAGAACAATTCATAAAGCAAACAGACCTCGCAGGAATCAACGTAACAATCCCACACAAAGTCGAAGTAATGAAACTAATGGATGCGCTAGACCAATCAGCAAAAGATATCCAAGCAGTAAACACAGTCAAATTTGACGAAACAAAAACAGGATACAACACAGACGGAATAGGATTCTTAGAATCACTAAAAGAAGAAGGCATTTCTTTAGCCAACAAAAACATTCTAGTCATCGGAGCTGGCGGCGCGTCAAGAGCAATTCTTACCTCGCTAAAAAATTCCGAAGCACGAATTTTCCTGGCCAACAGAACAAGACAAAAAGCATTAGATCTAAACGAACAACTAAATCTCAATGCAACAGTTATCAGCTTCGACCAATCCACATTCGAAAAATATCTACCAACAATCAGCATCATCGTAAACACAACATCTCTAGGAATGCACCCACACGAAGACGCATCACCAATCCCAAAAGAATCCCTAAAACCAAACCACATAATCTTCGACGTAATCTACAACCCACTAAAAACAAAACTCATCAAAGACGCAGAATCAATCGGATGCAAAACAATCAGTGGAGTAAATATGCTAGTCCATCAGGGCGCCCAGTCCCTAAGAATTTGGCTCGGCATCGAACCCCCAATCCAGGCCATGAAAGAAGAGGTTCTAAAAAACCTAAGCAATTAATTTTTCAAAAGCAAAAATATCACTCTTCTTAACCTTAATCTTCTCCTGTTTCTTAACGCTCCAAGTTCCAGCTTTCATCTTCGGCGACTTATCCATATCACTCCGCAAAAACTTGTTCACAACAACATCCCGCTTCCCATCACGCCAATCCTGAGAATACTTCGCGCAAAAAACCGCAGCCTCTTTCAAATCATTCTTCGAAGGTGACTCGCCAACATTAACAAACGGACTCCCGGGTGCCGAAGTGTGCAACAAAACATCCTTACTCCCAGCCTCGCCAACCAACTTATCATTATTCTCAGCATCACGCCCCCCAAAAACCTTCAAGCCCGAAGCCGTCACATATTCCCTAAAATTTACCATACTAAACAACAGAAAACAAACTTTATAAACAACATTCTTCTTACAGTATCATGAAAATACATCACGTATTCTACGCAGTCGGAATAGCCTTCATTTTCCTATCCGCAATTTACTTCGCAGCAGAATTCATCGCGAACCTTGACGACACAATCAAATTAATCCTACTAATCGTATCAGTCGTAGTAACTTTCACCGTCGGCGAACTAATGAGGGAGGCAAACATATAATGGTATGGTACCCCGTAATCGGCTGGGCAGCATTCTGGATAGGCCTAATCGTAGCAATAATCCTAGTATCAATCAATAAAAAATTCTACCCAGTTCTACACGTCGTATCCATATGCCTGTACATTTTCACAGCAGGATTCCTGATCGACGTTTTCAATCTACAAAAACTGGGCATCATGACAGTTCTGATTTTCTCAGCCGTGCTATTTATGGTTCTAGGACGTCATTTCTCAAAGGTGTTTGCTATCCACCATGGAAACTAAAAACAAAATATATTTGGGCATCATAGTCTTTTCGTTATTCATCGCAATCCTACTTCTAAGCTTATACTACGCCCAAGAACTAGAAGAAGAATACCACCTAGTCCCAATAATAGAATTCGGTAAAATAAATTACACAATAGAAAACGATTACATCCAAGCAGCGAATATCCAAATCGGAGAACTGAAGCTAAGAACAAAAGGCACATTTTCTAAAGATTACAAGTTCCCGGCACTAATCGGATGCATAAAGAAAAAAGTCGACGGCGAATATAAATTCGTTAACCAAAAAATACAATTTCAGTTTACACAAGAAGAGTTACCAGCGGTAAAGAAGTATAGAAGATTAGATTATTACTACAGAGATCAACAAGAAACAAAAATAGAGCCAGGGAAAGAACAGACATACAAAATAGTCGGATCAATTTGGGGACAATACAGCGAATATTTCGAAGATCCAATAATTTCACTTGTCCTCTACAAGGCCGAACAAAAAGAAGGAAACCCATTCGACTTCGGCTATTCAAGATATAATGAATTAATGGACAAAAGCTGCGAAACACTCGAAAACACAGAAGACCCATTTAGAGAAATTCCAACAAACTAACACCTTCTAAAAGTTCTTCTAGAATAAATTCCACCTTCATACAAAACACGAATCCCCAAATTCCTACCACAACTTCCAGTTCCCAAATCAACAATTTCAGTAATAATATACATCACATCTTTCTTAACACCAGGAGCCTCATCTCGTTTCGCATAAACATGATCGCCAGCACCACAAAGTCCAAATTTTCTACCACGCAGATATATTTTCAAATCGCTCATCTTACTTCAAAATTTCAACAACCTTAATCTTAAAAACCAAAGTCTTTCCAGCCATAGGATGATTCATATCAATCGTAACTTCCTTATCATCAATCTTAGTAATCTTCGCAGGAATCTGCTGCCCGTTCGGCAAAGGAACACCGATCATCATTCCCTCTTTAGCCTCAGCAGGAAACTTTTCCTTAGGGACCTTCTGAACAGCATTAGGATGCGGTTCACCATAGGCCTCAGCAGGTTTCAAAGTAACTTCTTTCTCTTCGCCAACATCCATTCCAATAACAGCATTATCAAATCCAGGAACAACCATTCCAGCACCAGCTTCAAATTCTAAAGGCTCACCATGTTTCTCGCTCGCATCAAAAACCTCACCATTTTCAAAACTACCAGTATACTCAACTTTAATCTTGCTACCTTTTTCAACTACCATATCTAATCCTAAAAAAATCACTATTTAAAACTAACTAATTCCTAAACAACTCACTAACACTCTGCCCATGAGAAATCCGATATATCGTCTCAGCAAACAAACCAGTCAACGAAACAATTTCAACCTTATCTAAATCCTGCTGCGGAATAGAATCAGTAACAATCACTTTATCAAGACACGAATTTTTCAGCTTATCCAAAGCATCTTTGCTAAACAATCCATGAGTCGCACACGCCCAAATTTTCAAAGCCCCATTATTCCTCAAAACTTCAGCCGCCTTACACAAAGTCCCAGCAGTATCAATCATATCATCAACAATCAAAACATTCTTCCCGTCAACATCACCAATAACAGTCATATTCCCAACAATCCCAGCCTTCTCTCTAGACTTATCAACAATCGCAACACTTCCACCAAGTCTCTTCGCATAAGATTTCGCCCTCTCCGCGCTCCCAACATCAGGAGCAACAATCGCAAGGTTCCTCAAAAAATCAGGATAATTATTCATAAGATGCCCAACAATAACAGGATACGCTTTCAAATTGTCAAAAGGGACAGCATAAGCGCTAGTCGAAGCAGAATTGTGCAAATCAGTAGTTATCACCCGATCAGCCTCGAGGCCAATTATCTTCGCAAGAACACCAGCAGTTATCGGAGTTCGCGGAGCAGACATTCGATCCTGCCTAGAATATTTCATATACGGCAAAACATTATTCACCTTCCCCGCACTGCTCCTCATTAAAGCATCATTAACCTCAGCCAAAGAAATCGTCCAGTCTTGCGGATTCATCGACGAATCATGAATAAAAAAACAAGTCTTCTGTCGAACATTAGTCAAAACCTGAATAAATAATTCCCCATCATTAAACTTGATAATCTCAACTTCTCCCAAACTATATTTCCGGTCCCTCGACGGATTAGAATTCAACTTCTCATAAACCTCTTTCGCAAACCCCCAAGCATTTCCCTTAGGGTCAGCCAGTATCAGGATTCCATTATCCATAACACAAAAACAAATTCAGGCTTTATAAGAACTATTGTACTCAAGAACTAGAAATCATCATCATCGCCGCTTTCTTTCTTCTTCTTCGCAATCTCTTTAATCCTTTTCAGGGCTGCGCGAACATTCTTATTCAACTGAATCATAGAATCATCAAGCTGAGCCTTATTCTTAGTCCCAGTACAAACCAACTTCCCATTTGAGAAAAGCAAAAACGTAGCAGTAGGATCTTCCAACTTGTAAACCAAACCTGGAAACTGCTCCGGCTCATACTCAGTATTCTCAAGCTCCAAAGCCAAAGTATTCAAATTCAAATCCAAGTTAATCGCGCCAGAAGCAACAATATTCTGCACCGTAATCTTCGGCTTAATCGTAACATTCACACCAATCTTCTTCAGCTGCTTAATAACCTGCTGAACAACATCTCGAACCTGCGAAACCGATTTCGTTCCAGTACAAACCAAATTACCAGAACTAAAAACCAAAACAGCAGACTTAGGCTTCTTAACTCTCAAAACCAATCCAGGAAAAGTATCAGGATTATACTCAGTATTAGGCTGTGTCCTCGCTAACTTAGTCAAAGAAACATCCTTTTCCAAAGAAGTCGTCGCAACAATATTCTGAACCTTCAACGTTGTATCCTTCTTAGAACTCGCTTTTTTCGCTACTGCCATAGAATACTATAAAAAAATTCCTTTATAAAGGCTTTGATTTGACCGTCGACACCTATTCCCCACTCTCACCTTCAATTTCACCCAAAGTAGCAATATCACTAACACCCCTATCCTCACGCAACCGAGTAATCCTAGGAAACCTCAAAGCAAACCCACTAGAATAGGTCGGCGACTTCTGGATATTCTGATACTGCACCGTCACAACAACCTCAGGCTTAACGCTAATCTTCCGCCCATCAACCTCGACAACCAACTTCTCCAACATATCCGTCATCTCCTTAAAACTCAAACCTTCTTCGGGCTTTTCTTTCAACCCAGTCGAAACTTTCCCTAACGCCAACAACTCACCATCATCACGACACGCAACATCAAAACTAGTCAACCACCCAGCTCTCTTCCCAGTCCCCCACTCAGCCCCAGTAATCACCAAATCAAAATCCTTATCCTCAGGTTTCAACTTCACAGCATGCCCAATCCGAGCCCCAGGCTTATACGGCGCATCCAAACTCTTCCCCATCAACCCCTCCTGGTTATCAGCTAAAGCAGCCTCGTAGAATTTCTCAACCTCAACCTCGTCACTAGTAATAATCTGCTTCGCCAAAACAATCTTCCACTCTTCCTCTCGAACAATCTGCTCAATCAATTTCCTTCTCTCTATAAACGGCTTCCCAATCAAACTATCGCCATTATAAAAAATAATATCAAACACCGCCAACTCAATCGGCAACTCATCACGCAACTTAGCGATATCATACTTCCTCCGAATCCTCTGACTAATCGCCTGAAAATCAGTATACTTCTTTGTCTTCGAGTCAAAACCAACAGCCTCAGCGTCGAGAATAAAACTATCGCCACTCACATGCTCCTCAACATACTCAGCAATCTCAGGAAACTGCTTAGTAACTTCCTCAAGCCTCCGAGTAAAAATCTTAACCTTCCCGTTCTTTTCTTTATTAATCATAATTCTAAATCCATCATACTTATACTCAAACGCAGCAGGTCGACCAATAATCCTAAACGCATCCTCAACCCCCTTCGCCTTCGGAAACAACATAACCTTCACAGGCTTCCCCGGCTTCAACTTAATTTTTTCCAGCGAATCATCACAAGCCCTCGAGAAAACCTCAGCAAAATCCGTAGCCTTATCATAAGCTTCCTGAACAGCAATAGCGCAAACTTTCTTATCTTCCAAATCTTTCGGTGAAAAACAATGTACAACAATCGCATCCCTCAAAATTCCAGAGCCAACACCAATCTTCAAATCACTAAGAACAGTCCTCACAACAAACTTCGCCTCCTCCGGCGTCCCCGAATGCAACAACTCAACAATATAACCAATCTTCTGGTCCACTGTCCCCTTCCCCTCAATCGTCGTCAACTTCCGCAAATTCTCCATCACCTTCTCAACACTCAACTTCTTAGAAAACAAAGCCGTCTGTTTTTTCTTCTTTCCCAAAACGTTCTCAGCAACCAAACCCAACTCTCCCAATTCCTTAAACTCTTCAACAACTTCACTCTCCGAAATCCCAGCCGCACGACCAATCGCTTTAATCACCAACTGATGCGAAATCCCAAACTCACGATTATCATAATCCGCAAACAACCGACCCTGCAAAAGATAAATCAACTCAGGCTCATCACAAATCTCACCCAAAAAATTTGCCAATATATCAGTTTTTTCTAACCCTTTCGTCGTCGACTCCAACGCCGCATAAACCTCACATATCTTCGAATAATCCATGTCAAAATAAATCCAGACAACTTTTTATAACTTTACACCGAACGATAGCCTCTTGTCGACTTAGGTCCCGCGATTACCTTACTAGCCAAAAGAGCATATGCCTCATCAAGAGGTTCGCCCCCAATTCTTCTTATTGCCATCCGAATCGAATCATAAAGATTACAACCACTTATCCATTCTTCATGGTATGAAATCATCCGTTTAGCGGCATCAGGAGTACAGCCACCAACACGAGCAACGCTATTAAGCAGCCTAATAATCTCATCTTGATCACTCGCACCCTCCCTCAGAGCCCTCTCAATCTGTACGCGATTAGCAGCAGGCCTACGAGCAGGTTTCCAAACAGGGTCCCCTAAAACAGCTCCATTGATTATAGCATCCACTTCGTTACTACTCATAAAAACAACAAAAATAACCAACTTATAAACTTTTACAATTTCAGTTATCAGCGCTTACCAACATTTATAAAACAAAACAAATTATATCATAACATGGAAATCAACGTAACGGACGAAACATTCAAAAAAGAAGTAATCGAAAAATCAAAAACAACTCCAGTTCTAGTAGACTTTTGGGCAGACTGGTGCGGCCCTTGCAAAATGCTAGCCCCAACCCTAGAAAAAATCGCAAAAGATTACGACGGAAAATTAATTGTAGCAAAAGCCGAGACAGACAACAACCAAACTAGCGCAGAAAAATTCGGAGTAATGTCAATCCCAGCAGTAAAACTTATCAAAGACGGAAAAGTCGTAGACGAATTCGTCGGAGCACAACCCGAAGCCACAATCAAGAAGTGGTTAGATCAAAAACTTTAAGCTTCTTCCACAATCTCCTGCGCAGTTATCGTTGAATTGTCCTCACCAAAACTAAATTTCCCCTTAACAAATTTCCCAGCCAAAACCCTCGGCAACCAATGCTTATCATCATCCCACATCCTATCAAACGGAATCTCATCAACGCTATGCCACTCACAGCCCATCTCCTCACTCTCAACCGGCTCGCCCCTCCAACTATTAACCGTATAAACATGAACAACCTGATCCCAATCCTCCTCAGCATGCGGAAACAAAAAAGTCAACTCAGCCACCTTCTTCAAATCATCAGCAAAAACCTCAATTCCAACTTCTTCAAACAACTCTCTCGCAGCCGCCTCAACAATTGTTTCACCCTCATTCAACTTCCCGCCAAAACCATTCAACTTCCCAACTCCAAATCCACGCTTCTTCACTCCAAGCAGCAACCTTCCATCATGCATCGGCAAAATCAAAGTAACATCTCTCATACTAAATCCTTAAGCTTCGTGGCTTCATATGTCTCATTATCACCATAAGCACGCCGCCTTCTAGGCCTTTTATTTATTAATCTTCTAGCTGCATTACGATTTCTCCTAGTAGAATAAGCCCTTCCCCCAAAACAACTACCGCCACCATTTCCACCAACCCGCGGACTAGCGCCATTTCTCATAACTATTCAACGACTCCAATCTTAATAAAATTATCTAAACCCTAACAGTTGGGAAATCTTTGAACTTAATCCCATGCCTATCGGCCTTAGTCGCCAAAGTAGCTATGGTAACAGGTTCCACATAACTCCTCTCAACAGGAGGAACAAAATCTATCCCATGCCTACTAGCCGCATTCGCCAAAGTAGCTATGCTAACCGGCTCCACATAATTTCTCCTAACAGGAGCAGCGGCAGACATAGCTTCAGTTCTCACCGCAATAACATCCTTGGGCCGCACACATACAGCAGCACAAACAACCATAGCCTTAGCAACAGCATCAAAACCATAAGACTGAGAAACATTTAATCCACTATTATTCATCTTAACACTCCAAAAATTAATTCCCTCTTCTTCTATTCGCTCTCAAACTAGGTCTAACCTTAGGTGCCTTAACTGGAGAATTCCTCAATCCTCTAGCCTTCCGACCAGCAGATGTAATTCCTCTCAAAGATCTAGCTTTCGGTGCTTTAACAAAAGCCCCAAGTTGCTTATCTTTCAAAATTCCAGGTTCACTTCTATCAACCAAAATCACTTCGTAAAAATAATGGATACCATCCTTTCCAACCAAATAAGAATTCAAAACTTCCATGTTCGTATACTTTCTAGCAACCCTAGATTCAGCAATCTCCTTATAATTCATTCTCAAATTCTTTCTAATATGCAATCTCTTAGTTCTCCTCGCTTTGTTCGGCCTAGACTTCTTATGACCACCACGCTTAAGTTTAATCCTCACAACAACAACACCCTTCTTCGCCTTATACCCCAAAGCTCTAGCTCTATCAATCCTCAACGGCTTATCGACCTTAGTAATCGCACCAGCCTTTCGCCACTCGATCATTCTCGCTCTCGAAGTCAACTTATCAGGTTTCTTCCAAGCCGCTCTCAAATATTTTGTCAAACTCATACTATCTTATCAAAAAATTCCTTTTTAAAGTTAATCATATACAACAACTTAACAAAGATTTGTGGGCAAGCGAAGCGAAGGTTATGCCTTGGCAACCTGGCAGGTTCAATACTGGATTCCCAGTCGAGCGGAAGTGAGGCTGCCAGGATTTGAACCTGGGACCCCCGCCTTATCAGAGCGATGCGCTACCTGACTGCGCCACAGCCTCATACAAATATTAACAGAAATACCAATTTATAAAGCTTAACATCACCCCTTCAACTCAACAAAAACCTTCTCTCTCTCAACACTATAGCCAATCAACTCAACCTTCAACGGAATAAACTTCACATAACACTTATCTTTAGAATACGCCTTAATCTCCAACCCCGTCGCCAAAGCAGTCACAACAACATCAGCTTTCTCGCGAACACCAGGCGCATCAATCTCATAAATAATCGTATCAGCCAATCTTCTAACTTTTGACTCAACCTCAACTTTCGGCAATCCAGCCCGCCTCTCATTTTCCGCATCCGAAACGACAGGCATTGCAATTTTCTTCTCCGGAACTTTCTGAACAACCTGACCATTCTGCATCGGCCCACGAGCAACTCTAATCTTAACACCCTTCGGCAACCCTTCACCCAAATTCGCAGAACCCAACTGGCTCTCCAGCTGCTTCACCAAAGAATTCATAATCTTATCCATTCCAAACGGTAATTTCTGCTCGACGTTAACCTTCTCTCCAGAATCCATCCGCCCCAACATTCCAAAATCATCGCGCTCCTGCTTCGCCTTAAAACCGACCCCACAGTAAGGACAATAACTAAACTTCCGCTCAATCTTCTTAGCACACGCAGGACACTTTCTTTTCATGTCAATCAAAAACAAAATCCACTTTTAAAACTTATGATATCACCGTTAACTAAATATGATGCTCTATTTTTTCAACTATGTGTTCTAGATGATGAACCTCTCTAACAACACCCTCCACAGGCTTAAACTCCTTAATCAAGTAATTCGACGAGAACTTATGCACATGCCTCACCTCATGCAAAAACCTAACTCCAAATATAGCCACAAAGAATCTCCCAATCATCGAAATCGCAAAGATAAACAAAATCACATTTATAAACGGAACACCAATCCAAGCAATCAATGATCCAATACTCGCCCCAATAAAAGTCCCAACCCCAACAAGCAAATTCATATACGCAACCCCAAACGCCTGCTTCCTCTGCTTCACCGCATCATAAACATAATTATTCGCAGCAAGATCATACCCGCCCCAAGCAAAACCACCCAATATCGCAGGCACAAGCAAAAGATAAATTTTAACACCAATGTCAGAACTAATCAAAGCCGACAAAAGCCAAAACCCAGGAAGCAAGAAAACCAAAAGCGAACAAGTTTTCATCAATTTAATATTACCAAACCTATCAGAGAACTTACCCAGCAGAGGCAAAAACATAAGCCGAAATACAATCGACGAAACAGTAATCGCCATAAACCAAACATACGAGAACCCCAAATTCCTCAACATATAAACAACCCAAAACGGACCAGCAATTCCGACAACAATACTAATAGCTCCCCTAAACAAAGTAAACCGACCAAACGCAGTATGTGGAGCCATTTTCAAAAATTCCCAAAACGAAAACTCATCCTTCTTCCTAACTTTCAACCTCGGCTCATACTGCCGCGCCAAAAGCGTCCAGGACCAAAGTCTAACAAGACCAGACACAACAAACAACAAACCAAAACCAAGCAAAGTAAATCCTAAAACATCTCCACTAACTCCACCAAAACTCTTAACATAATCCAAAACAAGCGCACCAGCAATCATAGTTATAACACCAAAAAATCCAGCAGCACGATTCCTTCTAGAAAAATATCTTCCACGTTTCTCCTCGGGAACAAGCGAACCCATCCACGAAAACCAGGCAGGGTGAGCAATCGCGGCAAAAGCATAAAACAAACCAAGAAGACCAATCAAAACCCAAACCATGTGCGGAACCCCATAATAAAATAAAACACCAGTCAAAATAATAGGAATCAAAAGCAGCATCTTTATCATAACACCAGTCAAGACAATACTCTTCCTGGAAAATCTCTCAAGCAGCGACGACGCTTTCAACTGAACAAACGCAGGCAATAAACTGACAACAGCATGCAAAATACCAACCTGACTAGCAGTCGCATTCATCGCCAAAGCAAACGGAGAGAAATACGATAACCCAAGCCCAGAAGAAATCGAAGCAAGCGACCCTTCCTTAACACTCAAATTCAAACTCTTATCAATCTTCTCCGCAACAATCGGATGATCAGCTCTAATCACCTTCTTCACCTTCTTCATGAAAATAACTAACAACAACGATATAAAAATATAGCGATTCAAAACAACAATCAATAAAAATCACCTAAACCTCAAAAAAACATGTCACAAAGAAATCCAAGACAAATAAGGTATAACAAAGAAACCATCTCTGGAGCACAAGAACAATGGAGATTCCAGAACACATTTTTTATTTTAAATACAGAAAGCCAAATCAGAATAATAAGAGAGAAGATATTAGGAGCGCTAGGCCAATGCGACGAACTAGAAGAGTTAGAGAGCGGATTATTAATTCCAAAAGGATCCCTACATGGAAAACTAGTCACAGTAAAATCTAATACAGCAGAAATAAGAGACAGGCGACGAGTTTACAACACAGAAGCATGGCGCTATGACCGAACCTTAAGGTCAATGAATGACGTAGATTTCGCCACATACTGTGAACAATTTCACCAGAAATAATTTCCTAAAATTTTTAAACACAGAGCATCTCATTATTACAAGCGTGGATAGTATAATGGTAGTATGTAAGCTTCCCAAGCTTGAGACCCGGGTTCAATCCCCGGTCCGCGCATAGGGGATTGAAGTTCAATTCCGAGGAATTCGCTTTGAGCAAAATTATACAATAGTTATTTTACGAGATGCAAATTTCGAGAGGTCCGCGCATCGTTAACCTTATTAATCCAGCTTCTATAAATCAATATGGCAGAAAAATTTTACATAACAACAGCAATAGACTACGTAAACGCAGAACCACACATAGGCCACGCGTACCAAAAAATCGTAGCGGACGTTCTAGCTAGATGGAACAAGCTGCAAGGCAAAGAAGTCCTATTCGTAACAGGAACAGATGAGCACGGAAAAAAAGTACAAGAAGCAGCCATAGCAGCCGGGAAAGATCCAAAAAAATTCGTAGACGAAGTATCAAAAAAATTCATCAAAGCATGGAAAGCATTAGACATCAACTACGACAGATTCATCAGAACAACAGACAAAGACCACGCGAAGGTCGTAAAGGAGTTCATTGAAAAATGCAACGACGCAAGCGACATCTACAAGGGCGAATACTCAGGAAACTATTGCACAGGTTGTGAGTTATACGTAACCGAAAAAGATTTAGTCGACGGAAAATGCCCAGTGCATCCAAACCGAGAAATCGAAAAAATATCAGAGGAAACATATTTCTTCAAATTATCAAAGTACAAAAAATTCCTACTAGATCTTTACAAAACAGATTTTACAAAACCAAAAATAAGAAGAAACGAAGTAAAGAAAAGAGTAGAAGAAGGATTAAAGGATCTATCAATTTCAAGAACATCTTTCGATTGGGGTATACCATTCCCACTAGACAAAAAACACGTAACATACGTTTGGTTCGACGCCCTAATAAATTACTACACAGCGACAAGAGAAAAAGGCAGGGAAGATTTCTGGGGGCAACCAACAGTTCACATTTTAGGAAAAGACAACACATGGTTCCACAACGTATACTGGCCAGCAATGTTAAAATCAGCAAAAATAGAATTACCAAAAACAACACTAAACCATGGCTTCCTAACCTTCAACGGCCAAAAAATATCCAAATCCCTAGGCAACTCAATCTCACCAATAACACTAGTAGAAAAATACGGCGTCGACGCAGTCAGATATTTCTGCCTAAGGCAGTTCTCATTTGCATCCGGATCAGACGGCGACTTCTCAGAGACAGCCTTAGTTCAAAGACATAACGACGAACTAGCAAACAAACTCGGCAACCTAGTCTCACGAACATCAGCATTGGCAGAAAAATACGGAATCAAAAAGTTTGAAGATCAAGAGTTTGAAAAGACACATTCAACAATAATTCTCGAGAAAGAAGTTGGAAAACTAATGGATAAATTTAAGGTAGATCAAGCCCTGAATAAAATATTCGCTTCAATAGATTCTCTTAATGAGTGGGTTCAAAATAAGAAGCCTTGGGAAAATAATGACCGCACAGATAGATTAGAAATTAATCAAGGAGTTTTGTACAATGTTGTTCAGTCAATCAGAGAAATCGCAAGACTACTTTCGCCATTCATCCCAGAATCAGCAGAAAAAATTTCAAAGATTTTCAAAACAGATAAAATAAAAAAAGCCCCAGTTCTCTTCGAGAAGATAGAAATATCAAAACCAAATCTTAATAAACAAGATGAGCCTAAAGAAATCATGGAAGGAATAACAACAATCCAATACGAAGATTTCACAAAGCTAGATCTAAGAGTAGCAGAAATAAAAAAAGCCGAAGAAATCGAAGGAGCAGATAAATTGTATAAGTTGACTCTAAACGACGGAACAAAAGAACCAAGAACAATCTGCGCGGGTATCAAAGAATTCTATAATGCCAAAGATCTCAAGGGCAAAAAAATAATCATCATAGCAAACCTAGCACCACGAAAACTCCGAGGCATCGAATCATGCGGAATGCTACTAGCAGCTTCAACAAAAGATCACAAAACAGTATCGTTAATTTCTCCAGATCAAGATATCGCACCAGGAAGCATTGTTGGATAAAATCAACCTCTAAAAAGTCTCGTCAAAAATCCTTTTCTCTCCTCAACTTTTCGACCATCAACCTTACAAGCAATCTCATAATATTTCTTAGAAACCTTACTCCTCGGATGAGTATGCGCAACCGCGTCCCTCAAATTCAAAGCCTCCTTAACAGCCTTATCCTCAGGAACAACACCAATAATCTGCGCCTCCAACATCGACTTAATCGCACTCAACGGCATCTCATAATTCGCAGATCTATGCCTCGTAACAACAACCCCATTAATCTCCTTCCCCATCTGCCGAGCAACCTTAACAGCCTTCAAAGCATCAGTCACCGCAGGCATCTCAGGATTAGTCACAATAATAATTTCATCAGCAGCCTCAAGAACAGCCATAACTTCCTCGCCAAATCCAGCCGCAGAATCAATAATAACATAATCGCAAAGACCACTCAATTCCTTAGCAATCCCAGGAATCTTTTTCGTATTAAATTTAGTCAACTCTTTAACGGATAAGCTCGACGGTACAATCTTTGTTCCCGACGCATGCTCATAGATAGCATCCTCAACATTAGCCTTCCCCTTCAAAACATGATTCAAAGTAACAGGAACAATCGGCGCACCCAACTGCAAACCAACATTCGGAGTATTCAAATTAGCGTCGACGATAATAACTTCCTTATCCAACTTATTCAAAGACGCACCTAAATTTATCGCTGTCGTAGTTTTACCGACACCACCTTTCCCTGAGTTTATAACAATTATTCTAGCCATTTTAAATTAACGTGATATTACCAGAAAATATTAGTTTATAAGTTTTGTTAAACTCAATTTGCAAGAATCTTTTTAACTTCGACGATAAACTTCTCAACAATCTCATAATACTCTCCCAATTTTTCCATATTAATATCAGTAGTTTTCTTAATGTCAACAATTTTAAGATTCACATTTTTCCTAAATTCACCACTCCGAGTCTTACTCAAATCAGGAATCCTCTTGAAAAAAATATACAATGGCACAACATCCTGCACATCACCATTTTTCTTAAAATATTTTTTAATAAATTCAATTCTCTGCTTCGGGCTCATCGGCATAGCAGGAATTTTACCATCCTCAACTCGCTTCTCCAAAATCGCATCAAAGCTAAGCTCAACCAAACTCTTCCAGCGTGCCAACAAATTCAAAATCACGTCACATGTTTTTGTATACTTCAAACTTACGTATAAAAGATGGTCGGCACTCGTCTTTTCCTTGATAATTTCTTCAATCATATATTACATATCCCCTGCGCAAAAAAAACCAAGTAAATTAGCTTTTTATACCTGTCGAAAATCCACAGGAAATGCAGAAACAGCACACTTAGCAGACCTAACAAACTCACCAATCCTAGACGCTGTCAAAAACCTATATTTCCCCCGAATCAACAAAATAATCTTATCCCCCCTCGCAAATTCAATCGGCGACTCCTTCTGCGCACGTTCAATCTCCAAAACCTTAACCAAATGCTCACAGGTCACAGCATCCAAATATTTCGGCGCAACTCGTTTAAGAAAATCATTCAAACCACCCTTGACCTCATCATAAATCATAAAACTACGAATCAACCTAGAAACCGCCCTCGCCGCCTCATTTATCACCCCAATCAAAAATCTCTTCTCAGGATACTCCGCATACCCCGCCATCATCCTCTCAGCAACAGCCAGATGATACTTCGCCTCAATAAAATCACTCTTCCACATCAAACAAAAACCCAAGAACTCTTTATATTAATTATTGTGATTAAGGCTTAATCCGTAGGATCAGAAACAGTAGAAGCAATATCATGAACCGCTTCTGTACTAGCACCTTCAGCAAAAAGAACACAGGCAACTCCAGATCTATACATATCACCACCACGACTTAATCCATCATCTTCAAAATTAGTTCTATACGAATCTAGTCCGTCCTTCATTGCAACCCCATAATCGCCTCAGCAATATCACCATCTGATTCTTCCAAAGCAGCACGAACTTCATCCTCACTCTTACCGCTCTTCTCAACAACCATAGCAACATCCTCATCACTAAAACTCTCACCAGCTTCCTCAACAGCCTCGCCAGTAATCTGATAAGTCTCCTGCCCCTGCATCATAACCTTCAAAACGCTCGGATCATCAATAACCATATTCCCATCATCCATCTCAAAAACAACCCTATTAACATTCAACTGAGTCTGCGAAATCCCCATCTTCTTCATCATCCCCTGCATCTTCTTAGCATTCATTCCAGGAAACATTTTAAGTATAAAAAATTCTAAGCCCTACAACCAAAACAATAACGCCAATTATCATTCCAACAACAACCCCAGGCCCAAATTTAAATTTAGAATTATACTCTTCGTTATACCGCATCAATCCGCCAAAGCCCGCACCAAGTCCATCATCAGCCATAATAAAAAGAAAGACACTCACTTTATAAATCTTTCAATATCTCATCTTCAATCCTACCACTCCTCCCAAAAGTCTGCCCGAACCTAACAACAATATAATTAATCGAATTCCAATATCTCTTCGGAAACAACTCCATCAAATCCTTCTCAATCTTATGCGGATCTTTATTCTGACTCCATCCCAACTTCTGCGAAATCCGAGCAACATGAGTATCAACCCCAATCGCCGCAGCATTATGAACCTGCACAAGATAAACATTCGCAACCTTCCGACCAACCCCAGGCAACCTCATCAACTCCTCAACACTATTTCCAATCCCATCCTTAGCAACAATCCTAGCACTCTCCTTAATATGCCGCGCCTTAGTCTTATAATAATTAATTGACCGAATAATACTCTCAATCGAACTAAGCCGTGCCCTGCCCAATTTCTCAACAGAAGAATACTTCCCAAACAAAACATCACAAATCTCAATAGTCTTAACATCCCGACTCTGCGCCGACAAAATCGTAGCAATCAAAACCTGCCACGGATCATCCCACTCCGCCGCTAACCGAATCTCCTTATCTTTGGTAAACTTCCCTAACGCCTTCAATTGCTTCACAGCTAATTTAGAATTCATAATTATCACTTCCCAATAAATTTCTTCCCACCCATATACGGAACCAAAACCTTAGGCACCTTAATCGACCCATCCTTCAACTGATTATTCTCCATGATCGCAACCAACGCCCTAGAAGTAGCAATCACAGTATTATTCAAAGTATGCGCAAAGTACCTCTTCCCACCTTTCTCAATCTTAATATTCAGCCTACGAGCCTGCGCCTCTTCCATATTCGTCAAACTAGTAACCTCAAAATACTCATTCCTCCTAGGACTCCAACACTCCAAATCACAACTCTTAGCTTTCAAATCCGCCAAATCTCCAGAGCAACATTCCAAAATCCTAAACGGAATCTCCAACGACTTAAACAACTCAACAGAATACTTCAACATCTCATCGTACCACTTATACGAATCCTCAGGATTACAAACCACAATCATCTCCTGCTTATTAAACTGGTGCGTCCGATAAATCCCCTTCTCGTCAACCCCATGGCTCCCAATCTCTTTCCTAAAACACATCGAATACCCAGTCTGCTTCACCGGCAACTTATTCCCATTCAAAGTCTTCCCAATAAACTGCGCAATCAACGGATGCTCCGAAGTCGCAATCATATACAAATCCTCGCCCTCAATCTTATAGCCCATAGCCTCAATCTCAGCAGTCGAATAAACAGCATCAAGAACCTCGCGACGAATCATTAACGGCGGCTCAACATAAAGAAAATCCTTCCCAACCATAAAATCCCGCGCATAATTAATCAGAGCCATATTTAACAAAGCCAAATCACCCTTCATAAAATAAAATCCCTTCCCCGAAACATCAGCCGAAGTATCAAAATCCAAAACACCCAAACTCTCTCCAAGCTCAGCATGCCCCTTTACCTCAAAACCAAACTTCGGAATCTTCCCAAATTTCTTAACCTCAACATTTTCCTTATCGCTCTTACCCAAAGGCACCGACACATGAATCATATTTGGAATCGTCATCATAATCTCACGAATCTCGCCAAACATCTTCCCAGCCTTAACCTCAATCTTCGCAATCTTCCCCGGAATCTCCTTCGCCTTCACAATCGATTTCTTAACCTCCGCTTTCTTCCCAGCCTTCATCATCTTATTAATCTCCTCAGAAATCTTATTTCGTTCATGCCTCAAGTCATCAACCTTCTTTTTCTCCTTCCGCCACTTAGCATCAAGCTCGACGACCTTGTCAACCAATTCTATCTTAACATCCTGAAATTTCTTTTTAATATTCTCTTTCACCAAGTCCGGACTCTCCCGAATCAATCGAATGTCTATCATAATCTAAAGAGCACAAATTGTTATTTAAATTTACCTAATCAATCCACCAGTCACCACTCCCAAATTCTCTGTCACTAATCCACAATTCTGTATCTACTACCCATGGACGAAATTTCAGAGAAAAACTTAAAAGCGAAATATAACTCTAATATATACATTAGAACATATAGTTCTAATCAAACAATACAATGGGAGACAGTTTCGATTTATTTTTCAGAAGAAAGCCAGCCATGATGCTGATAGCGCTAAAAAAAGTATCACGAGCAAAATACGGATCCCAACTAGCAAAAGAAGTCGATTGTACATATTCCCACGCCGTAAAAATCCTACAAACCCTCGAAGAAATCGGACTAGTTAGCTTCGAGAAAAAAGGTCGAATCAAAATAATCAAACTTACAAAAAAAGGAACTGACGTCGCAGAACATATCGCAGCAATTCGAAAGTTAGTCGCTTAACAATAGTTTTTTAAATCAAATTTTCTGATAAACATTATGGCTTGGTAGCTCAGTCTGGTTAGAGCACTAGACTCTTAATCTAGGTGTCGGGGGTTCAAATCCCCTCCAGGCCATATTCACTCAACCACATAATTCTTTTTAAAGTTCAGATCCTATATTTAAACGTGGCAAGATCAAAAGAGATGAGTCCAAAAGAATGGGAATTCGCATTCGGTTTAAATACAAAGGAAATACGATGGAGACTTACTACGGGGAATGTCCCCAGGATGGAAAGGGGAAGGATGATAGAATCATTGGTAAGAAGATGGTTTCTGACCGAAAGCCCACATCGTCCACAGAAATGGGTCCCAAATATTTACACAGTCGCCCCAGTATCCACACCATCAAAACCCAGAGAGAACAAGGGCGAAGATGAAGATGAAGACCGATCCCCTCTAGAAATTTTAAAACCAGACGAAGCAAGGAGCAAAATGAGGCCAATAAGAAGAGGGAAGCCACTTTATTTTACAAGGCTAAAATACGCAAAAGAATACGCAAACTTCTTGGGTGGAAAATATACAGTTTTTGAAGTAACAGGCTAATTAATTATCAACCCTAACTGTATGCTTGCACTTCACACACTGATAAAATTTCGACTCAGCCTCATCACCAGCCCTCATCTGCCGAATCCAGAAATACGCCCTCTTCGACTTACACTTATGACAATCCCAATCAGTAATCGGATTCACATTTCCTTCCTTCTCGTTAACAACCACAACAGGCACAGCCGCATCAACCTCTTCCTTCATTTCCATGTTGACCTTCCCCTTTGCAGTATAATTACATCTAGGACAACCAGCCCGAGTCTTCTTCATCATCAATAACGCACCACATTTTGGACAAAATTCCATCGAAAATAGAATATACTCAAATATATAAAATTATCTAAAACTAACAAAGCCCGCGATTGCCAGAAGGCCTGCTACCCTCATAGAAAATCAACTTCGCCCACCCAACAAACGGCACCTTAAACAAAGCTTTCCCTATAATATGATCCTTAGAAATATTCTTCTCAGAATTCAACTGCCTGGAATTAGTCTTATAATTATCACCCTTCGTAGAAAATTTATCACCATCTTCGACGACACGATGAATCAGCGGGTACTGCGCGCCAGCATTAAAAATAATCACATCCCCAACCTCAGGCTCATCAACACCAACAACAAAAATCACATCACCTTTAGCAAATCCATTTTGAAAAACCCAATTCTTAGTATCTTCTAACGAAATCCCAAAATCACCATAAACAGAACTCTCAAAAGTTTGCTCAAACCCATCCTCATAATGATACATCGAACACGACTCAACAATCACTAGCGGCAAACTCGTCCCAGTTACCAACGCCAATCCCGGAAAGAAAACAAACTTAATTATAATAAAAGCCAAAATCAAAACAACAGCAAGCGAAGCCCAACTGTCCTCCTGCAAAAAATTCCAAAATCTTTTCAACCCCTTTTTCATATTTCATACAACCAATTCAACTTTAAAAACATAATCTTTATATAGTATACACACCAAGTATACACATGACAGACATATTTGACAACACAATCCTTTGCAAGCACTGTAACAAAAAAATGCAACCAGCGACGGTAGAAAAGAATGGATTCCACCTAAGAACAGTCAAATGCGAAACATGCAGAAACCAAATTGTACATCCAGAAGATTTAAAAGAATACTCTGACTTTCAAAACCTCAAGAAAAAAAACTTCAAAGTTAAATTAAGATACGTCGGAAACTCATACGCAGTTTCAATTCCTCGTGAAATCATCGACTTCATGAACGAACAGGAAAAACAAATGAACGACATGGTCAACATGTGTATGGAAGACTTCGGACGTCTCTCACTAAATTTCAAATGGTAAAAGAAAAAACAGACAAAAAAATAACAAAGCTAAGAGTAGTCGAAGCACTACAAGACGACGCATACAAAGGAATAGTTAGAATCGACCCAGAACTAATGCGAAAACTAGAGCTAGAAAGAGGAGACATAATTTCTATCAAAGGCGACCGAGAAACATATTCAGTTGTGGACCACGCATACCCAGCAGACCGAGGCGAAGAAATAATCCGAATGGACGGTATCATAAGAAAAAACTCTAAGACAGGAATCGGCGAGCATGTCGAAATAAAAAAAGGAAAAATAAAAGAAGCAAAAAAAATCACAATCGCGCCAGCACAAAAAGGAATCGTGGTCCAAGGTGACCCAGATAATTTCAAACGAGGACTTCTAGGAAAGCCAGTAACAAAAGGTGACATCGTAGTAATGGGCGGAACTCAGCGAAGAAAGGATGTAATGGGCGACGGCTTCGGAGATTTATTCGGCGGCGACATGAACGAAATTTTCAACCAAATGGGATTCGGCGGAGGAATGCCAGGCGGCCTAACACAAATCAGATTTGCAATAGTTTCAACAGCACCAAACCAACCAGTAATCATAACAGAAAACACACAAATCACACTGTCCCCAAAAGCAGTCGACATCTCAGAAGAATCAATCCCATCAATAACATACGAAGACATCGGCGGCTTAACTGAAGAAGTAAAAAAAGTAAGAGAGATGGTAGAGCTCCCACTAAAGCGACCAGAAATTTTCTCACGACTAGGAATCGAACCACCAAAAGGAGTTCTTCTCCACGGACCACCAGGCACAGGTAAAACTCTGTTAGCAAAAGCGGTAGCAAACGAATCCGAAGCACACTTCATATTATTGAACGGTCCAGAAATCATGTCCAAGTTCTATGGAGAATCAGAAAAGAAAATCCGAGAAATCTTTGATGAAGCAGAAAAAAACGCACCTTCAATTATTTTCATCGACGAAATAGATTCCTTAGCACCAAAGCGAGAAGATGCAGGCGGCGAAGTAGAACGAAGAGTGGTGTCACAATTACTAACAATGATGGACGGATTGCAAGCACGAGGAAAAGTCGTAGTAATCGGAGCAACAAACCGACCAAATTCAATCGACCCAGCATTAAGGCGACCAGGAAGATTCGACAGAGAAGTAGAAATTTCAGTCCCAGACAAAACAGGAAGATTACAAATCCTAAAAATCCACACGCGGAATATGCCCCTAACAAAATCTGTGAAACTAGAAGAGCTAGCAAGAAAGACGCACGGATTCGTCGGAGCAGACATAAACTCTCTAGGCAAAGAAGCCGCAATGATTGTCCTAAGAAAAAACCTTCACAAATTAAATCTCGAAGAAGATCAAGAAATCCCACAAGAAGTTCTAAACCAATTAAGAGTTTCGCAAAACGATTTCGAAGAAGCCCTGAAAGTTGTACGACCTTCAGCAATGAGAGAAGTTCTGGTCGAAACCCCAAACACAAAGTGGGACGATATCGGCGGCGTTGAAGCCGTAAAGAGAGACCTAAAAGAAGCAGTCGAATGGCCACTAAAATTCCCTGACTCATTCACACGAATGGGAATCACTCCACCAAAAGGAGTTCTATTATACGGACCCCCAGGCACAGGTAAAACACTATTGGCAAAAGCAGTGGCAAACGAATCCGAAGCAAACTTCATCCAAATTAAAGGACCTTCCCTACTTTCCATGTGGGTAGGTAAATCCGAAGAGGGTGTAAGAAAAATATTCGAGAGAGCAAGACAAGTTTCCCCCTGCGTAGTATTCTTCGACGAAATAGATTCTCTAGCAGGAAAGCGAGGAGCTGGAGGAATGGGCGGCGGATCAAAAGTTACAGAAAACGTACTAAACCAACTACTAGCAGAAATGGACGGTATAGAAGATCTAACAAACGTAATCGTAATCGGAGCAACAAACCGGCCAGACATCCTCGACCCAGCCCTAATGCGACCAGGCCGATTCGACCGAATAGTATACGTCCCAGTCCCAGAAAAAGAAGGAAGATTACAAATCTTAAATATCCACACAAAGAAAATGAGAGAAAACAAAGTCCTTGATAAATCAGTAGACCTAAAGAAATTATCTGAAGAACTAGAAGGCTACACCGGAGCAGACATCGAATCCCTAGCCCGAGAAGCCGCAATGCTTGCCCTCCGAGAAAACATAGATACAAAGAAAATAACAAAGAAGCACTTCGAACAAGCAATGGACAAAGTTCAACCTTCAGTTTCAAAACACGATCAGCAAAGATACAAACAGGTCGAATCAAAATACCTCAAATCGGCAAAGGCCGCTCTGGCAGATACATCAGCTAGTTATGCTGGGTAAGAGTGAGTAAAAAACATTATAAAGGTTAAGTCACTAACACAACTATGGAAGAAGAAGCGCAACAAACACCCAATCAGAATAACTCATCTCCAAGACAACCAACTCAATCTCCACAGCCAATTATACAAGAACCCACAAAAACTTCCCATAAATGGCTAATCGTAATAATCTCTATAATTACTCTCATTATAATTATAGGAGCAATTTTTGTAATTTTTTCAGGAGATAGAAAAGAAAGCAGCAGCAATGAAGTTTTAGAAACAATAGAATCAGAATTAAATATAGTAGGATACGCATCCCAAGAAATTATTGAAGTAAAAGAAAACATAGTAAAAGATTCTCTCGAAGAAGTGTTCTATTGTGGAATTAGCACATTAGAAGTAAGCGGAGATATGGGGAGAATTTCTTTTGCAGATGATGAAGTATTGATCTGCATGGGAAGAAAGATTGTTGCAGGATGTGAAAAATCATTTATGCTTAGAGGGGATGGAGAAAGCGAAGGAAAAATTCTATATGAGATTATTGGAGGAGAAAACCATCTTTGCGACATTAGGATCACAACAATCGGAGGATGGCTATTGGATGGGCAGAAAGTATGGGGCTTGGAGAGAGAAGACTTTGACGGAGTCCCAATCAATGATAGTATGACTGATGAAGAATTAGCAAAACTCCCATTAAGACCTTTTTAAAATTACCCAGTCGTACAAACAACACTATCATCCCTAATCACAAAAGTATTCTCGGCCTGACTAACAGGACCTTTACTCTTCTCAATCAACATCGGATACTCATGCAAAATCCCACGCTTAACCATCCCCTTCAAAATCAACTTCAATTTATTCAAACTCATATCGAACTCACCAACCAAAAACCTCAAACAAAACGGACGAGTAACAAAAGTTTCCTTAATAAATTTCAAAACCTCACGAGCATCCCTATCTCTAACATTCTCATCACTCTGCAAAACATAAATCCCACCAGTCGGCCCCTCGTAAATATCCCCAACACCAGTCGTCACAAACGGTTCAATCGCGAAAGCCCCATCAAGCTCAGCCCCATTCTCATTCCTATAATTCGAAATCGTCAACCCCGCATGAATACTATCCTTCCCCAACGCATGCCCCGACAAACTCTTAATCACAGCAAACGAAGAATCCTTCTCACTATTCCATTCTTCAAGCGTATCCTGAACCTTATCTCCAACATCCTTAGCCAAAACCCCAGGCTTCACAATCTCCGTAACATCAGACAAAATCTTCTCATTCAGCTCAATCATTTCCTTATACTCCCCATCTTCTGTAAGATCAACACTAAAAGCAGTATCAGCAATAAACCCATCAACAGCAACACCCAAATCAACTTTTAAGATTCCCTCAGCAACCTTATCATCACCAGGCGCAGGCGTATAATGCGCAGCAACCTCATTCAAACTCAAATTCACAGGAAACGCCGGCACCCCACCAAGCTCAAAAATCTTAGCATCCACAGCCTCGGCCACATCAATCAACTTAATCCCAGGCTTAATCAAACCCCGCGCAAATTTCTTAATTTCCTTAGAAATTTCCCCAGCCTTCACATACGAATCAAATTCACTCTGTTGCATAAGCACCTCCGGTTTCCACATTTGGAGTAATAACCTTTCTCACAGCTTTCTTAATATGAGCAACAGCCGCCTTCCCGAGCTCACCATACCTCTTCCTCCCAGCCGCCAAAGGAACCATTCTAATCAAATACGAATCGGTCACCTCTGCTGAAGCATAGGCAGAAGGCAAAGAACTAACAAACAACTCACATCCACCACGCAAAATCTTGTACTCCTTCCTAGAATCAAAATCCTCACTCATTACCGCAGACCTAATCAAATTAACAAGCTCATCACCAACCAAAGAACATCTTTTGTCAAAACTATTCGCACGATAAACCACCTCATCACCAGACACAGCCGCAACAGGAGCCCTACCAAAATCCTTATCAGTTCGAGCCATTATAGGAAGACAATATCTAAGAGCAACACTATTCGGAACATAATTAGCCAAAACACTTTGCTTCATCTTTGGGGCAACTCGCTTAAGCAGAGCAGAATTCAACGCCTCATGGGTCGCAACAACACCATCAATCTTCCCCTGCATCTCATTTCTCAACCCCACCAACATCCTAGCATTATGTCTCTGCTCAGCCTCCAAAGCCCCCTCTGCCTCATCCAATCTTTCTCTAAGCCCAGGCTCTTCAACATTGCTCGAACTCTTTCTCCAAAATCTCATAATACAACCAAAAAATCACCATATTTATGCCTTTCTAAAACGGTATACCTAATTCCTACGCCTTCTTTCCTTAGGCAAAAAATTATACAACATATCCCCATCAACCCCAATCCTCCCCATCCCAACAAAATCCTCGCCAGCTTTCACATTAACAAATCCAGCACCAAATCCCTGATCATCATCCAGCTCAATATTCTTCCCCAAAAACCATTCCTTCTCCTGCTCCTCGCTCAAAACAAAAACCCTCTCAGTAAGTTGCTCCTTCCAAACATGCATCCCATCAACACTCAGCCTAACCTCTCGAACACCATTCCGACTAATCCTCTCCTTCCCAGCATAAACCCCAATACTTTCAATCGGCAACATCCTCCAAATCTCCATAATCTGCTCCGTCGACAAATCCCCAGAATAAGCCCGAATCCTTTCCTTCCCAGTCCGCACCAACAACTCCGGAATCTTCTCCATTCCCAAATTCGCAAGCTCCGCCACGATCTTTTTCTTCTTCGCATTATTCAAAATCTGTATCTTCATAACCCACACCCCTTCTCACTTTTCTTAATAATCTTCGAAACAAAAAACCCATCAGTATTATTGTCCTGCGGATACAACCTCAAACACTTCTTAACCTCTCCAGAAAGTTCCTTCCCTTCCCATTCGCAAACCCCACACCTAAACTTCAACGGCAACTTGACTTGCTCAATCTCAACATCAAAATTCCTAATCAAATGATCCACAATCATCTCATCCTCCTCCGGCGCCAAAGTACAAGTCGAATAAATCATCGTCCCACCAACCTTCAACAACTTCACAGCAGCCTCAGCCAACCGCCTCTGAGTAGAAGCAATCTTCTTTATCATATGAATATTCCACATCTGAAAAGTCTTCGGCGATTTCCTTAATGTACCCTCACCAGAACACGGCGCATCAACCAAAATCTTATCGAACTTAAACTGCGACTTCTTCAAAAACCTCTCACACAAAGCAACACCTTCCTTCCGTGTCACAATCGCATTCATAACACCGCACCTCTCAAGATTAGAATTCAGTATACCAATTCGACCCATCGAAATCTCATTCGCAATAATCGTCCCATCATTCTCCATCATCGCCGCAGCCTGCGTAGTCTTCGAGCCTGGCGAAGCACACAAGTCCAAAACAAAATCCCCAGCCTCAGGTTTCAAAACCAACATCGGCAACATCGAACTAATCTCCTGCACATAATAATACCCAAGCAAATGTTCCTTCGCGTTCCCAATCTCACCAGGCATCAACTTCGAATCAATAATCATAACCTCAGGAAATTCCTTAAACGGCTGCCGAACCTTCCACCCATAAGCCTTCAACCTCTTCAGCAAATCTTCAACACTAATCTTCAAAGTATTACACCTAATCGAACTCGGCGTCTTCGTATACGAAATATCAAAAAATTCCTTAGCTTCTTTTTTCCCAAGCAAAGTTTCCATTCTCTCGACAAATCCTTCCTTCGCCGGAAACTTCTCTTTCAAATACTTCGAATAATCTTTCTTCTTGTCCATAAAAAAATAACGAATTTCCCATATATAAACTACATCATAACAGAATTTATTAACACCATTCAACAGAAATTAACATGAGCAAAAAAACCCACGGCGTCCATTCAATAATAATCAACTCAATAAGACTAGTCCTAGTCCTAATTTTCATAAGCGCACTCATGACAGAAAGCGTCATCGTCGAATTTTTCTCAATCGTCGCAATCATAATAACATTCCTCCCGGCGATTCTCCACAAATATTTCAAAATAAGTATACCAGCAAAATTCGAAGTCCTAGTTTTAATGTTCATCTACGGAATCCTATTTCTCGGCGAAGTCAGAACATTCTCTCAAGTCTGGTGGTGGGACACAACACTCACTCTCATCGCATCCCTAATCCTAAGCCTCACCGCTCTCAGCATCCTCTACGTCCTCTACAAAGAAAACCGAATCGACACAAACCCACTCTTCATAGCAATCCTAACATTTTGCTTCGCGGTTGCAGCCGGCGCAGTCTGGGAAATAACAGAATTCGTAATAGACGCAATAATTCAATCAGGACTTCAACCAAGCCTCGCAGACACAATGATGGACCAAGTCGTCAACGCAATTGGCGCACTAATCGTGTCGACAGTCGGCTACATTTACATAAAAAAAGACAAAGAAATCCTAATCAGCACATTCATAACAAGACTATCAAAAAGAAACATCGGACTCTTCGGCCCAAAAAGAAAAATATCACAAAGCAAAAAAGCAATAGAAATAATCAACAAAGGAGAATCAGAAACAATAGAATTCAAATCAAGCTTTAGAACAAATCTCCACACAAAAGAATTCGACAGACGAATGGAACACAGCGTTCTAAAAACAATAACGGCATTCCTAAATACAAGCGGCGGAAACTTACTGGTCGGAGTAAACGACGGAGGACACATCCTCGGACTCGAAGCAGACGGATTCCAAAGCGACGACAAGCTAGGGCTCCACCTAACAAACCTAATAAAAAGCCACATCGGAAACGAATACCTCCCATTCATCAAATTCGAAATCATCCCAATCACCGACAAAAAAATCTTAAGAATAAAATGTAAAGAAAGCAAAAAAAGAGTCTTCCTAAAATTTAACAATGAACAGCAGTTCTTCGTCAGAAACGGAGCAGCAAGCATAAGGCTCGAAGGCGAAGCATTAGTAGATTACATCCAACACAAGTTTTAACGCATTAAGGTTTTTTAAGCCGCCAATTCCCGCGTAGAGCGCTACCACCGGAAACGAAGTTTCCCACCACCGGCAAAGCCCACCACCGATGCAAAACATCTACCACCGCTGAAATCGAAGATTTCAGTCATGCCAATGCCCACAATCCTTACACGGCTTCCTAATAAACAAAATCGGAAAAACAATATCGCTAATACAACACGGAACATAAACAACCAAAAACACAACAAGCGAAATCACCAACACAGCCCACACACTCATCGCAACACTAAAAGCCAACAAATAAAGCAAGCTAGCAAAAACAGAGAAGAAAACATGCAATGAATGAGTCAACTTAAAGAACCCAAAGAAAATCCCAACCAAAGCTCCAACAACTCCAACACCTAAAATCAAAAACGGACTCTCAAAAATAGGCAAATGAAAAACCGTCTCCAAAGCAAAAATATTCCCAGCAACCCACGGCAACAAAACATCACTAATACTCCCAATCAAAATCGCCCCAACAACACCGACGCCAACACTCCCCAAAACAGACCTCTTATATTTATAATAAATAGCTGAAGTCGCCGCCGCCGAAACCAAAATATGCAAAGGATGAATCACCTCAAAACTATTCACAAGAATCCCTGTCGAAGCCAAGTCAAATAAAAAAGCAATCGCAACAAAAACCCCAGCCAACAAACTAACAACCAAAGTAAACGGCAAATGATGCTTCAACTCATGGGCAATCGTATCACTCCTAGTAAACTTCATAAAAAAAAGAAACAAACAACCCTTTTATATTTGACCAAACTACAACAAATGAGATCTATTAGTATTTTTCAAGTCCCTTCTGAGTCTCTCGGGAGTACAATAAGGAATATTGTCTGCATCGGCATGCAAAGTCATATCAAACCAATTTCCGACACGCTTTACCGGACCTCCAGAACCACATCTGTCAAAACTATACATAGCACCACCCAAACCATTCCACGAATTATGCTTACCTTCATGAATACTAGGGTCGTGAATAGTTGCCACACCATGCCCCAAACTTACCAAAAACGCATACTTCTTATCCCGACTATGCAACACAATATTATCACCATTCTCAGGATCCTTGCCATGACCATAAACTCTAATACTAGCAATATTAGGTGCCTCATCAATATCAGCAGTATCAAAAATAGAAATACCTTCAACATCAAGTCCTCTTCCAGTATACGCCCTAGCAATTGCTGTTGTCATACCAACAAATACAAATAAGACTATATAAACCTTTCTATAATTAACTACTACTAAGTTACAACAACCTCGCAACCAAAATAATAAATAAGATAGCGTACAAGATTTACTCTTGGGAGCTATCCCCCGGAAGTCTGCAGACTTCCCCCAACGATTTTCGCACCAGCGAAAATGTTGACCTAAAACAACTTCTTCTGGCTTTCCCCATCAGCAACCGCCGAAGCATCAACACCAAATACATCAAAAATATTCTCAACCGCCGGCAGAATCTGATTCTTCATATAATAATCAATATCATACTTCACACTCTCCCCCGCCAAATAAACCCTGTCACCTACTCGCTTACCACTACCCTCCCCAACAAAATACTCAATCAACATCCCAGTCGACACAGAAATTCCACTCTGCTCCATTTTCTTCGCAGCAATAACATGAGGACCCTGAGCAACATATTCACTAATCGGCCGACGCAACTGAGTCCGAATCATCAAGTCCTCCATATCAACATCACGACCCTTCAATTTCTTAACAACATCTTTCAACATCTTCAACGACTCCTTCTCATCCCCATCCTTCATAATCTTCCCCAAAATATCACTCTGCAAATTCCGAGTCAACCGACACCAATCCCGCCGCACAGTTTCAAACCCACGAATCTTAATCTTCCCCTCTTGATCAACCAAAGCATACTTCTTCTTCGCCCCAGTAGTAGCCCCTCTCTTCGCAACAAACAATCCACGAGAATAAAAATCTTCCAAGTCCAACTCCATAATCCCAGGCAAATCACTATTAATCTCACCCAAAAATTTCATAATCTCATCCTTGCTTTTCCCATTCTGCAAAAACGCGATCGAATCAGTATCCCCATAAATAATGGTATACCCGGCATTCGTAACCTTATCCATGGTATCATGAGTATATTTCCGAACAAAAGCCAAAGTCGCAGCCGCAGCCTCACGCGAATAATACCTCGCACCAAAAAATCCCTGATAACCAAAAGTCGCATTCGCCAAAAGCTTGTAAGCATTCGACCGAGCCTTCGTCATCGCATTCTTATCAGCATTATATTCCTTCTTATACTTCTTCCGCTTATCAACAACCTCAGACAACAGCGTCGAGAAAAACCCAGGCTTATCCGCAAAATAAACTTTCCGCTTCCTACTATCCAAATCAAACTCAGGCGACTCATGAAAACCCTTACCGCCATCTTCGCTAAAAGTCGCCTTCGAAAGATTAAACGAAACAATAATACTCGCATGCATCGAAGTAAAATCAAACATAACTAAATCATTATACAACCCCGGCTTCGGCTCAAAAACAAACGCACCCTCAAACTTCCCCTTCGCCCGTCGCTCCCCAATCTCATTATGCATCGGCCGCTTCTCCGCAATCTCGTCAAACCGATCAAGATTATGCAAAATATGATTCTCAACATGCGTCGCCATCCGATCCCTCGTAATATCAAAAGCCGGTTCCTTAACAATCTGACAAAACTCATAAACATCAGGCCAAATTTTCTCAGCCAACTTCAAAGTCACAGCCGAATCCTGCAAGTTATAAGAAAAAAAATCACACCAATCCGATTCTTTCATGTTCCCCAACTTTACAAAATCAAAATCCTCCTTCTCTTCGCCAACCAATTCCTTTGCGACCTCATTCAAACTCAAAGTTTCACTTTGCAAGTACTGCGAAAAAACAGCGTCGATAAAACGATACAAATCAACATGAACAATCCCAGCAATCTTCCCGGAAGGAATTCGACCTCTCGTAAAACTAGGAGCTCGACCAGTCACGCCCAAACTCAAATTAACTTTATTCACATCAGCCCTCGCTTTCAAATAAGGCAAATCAAAACCATCAGAAAAATAACCAGTCAAAACATCAGGCCCATAATCATTAACATACTCCACAAACTTCTCAAGCATATCAGCCTCATCATCAAAAAACTCAACATAATCCCCAGCACCCTTACACTTTTTCCAAGTCAGAACTTTACGTATACCCTCACCAACAAGCGACACCATCAAAATCTCGCCCTTACCAATCTCCCGCTCACTAGTCTCAATATCATAAGCCAAAATCTTCGGAACAAATTTTTTCTGCTCAGAAACCAAAGAAATTTTTTTAGCACGAAAACAATCAATATCATCCATCATCCACTCTTCCTCAGCCTCCGCATCAACGGTATACCACTTCAACGGCTCAACCCCATTCTCCTTAATATACTTCGTAATAATCGGAACATCATACTCACGCCGCTTCTCAATCTCATCCATATCCCCAATCTCAGACGCCACATCATGCGCGTCCTTATGATTCGTTACATAAACCCGAATAGCCTTAACATCCTTTCCCAAATATTTCTTATCCAAAATCTCAGTTTTCTCAATCTTCGTAACACGCGACCCCTTCTCAACCGAAATCTTAGAAATCTTCTTAACAATCTTATCAGCGTCGGCACCATCTTTCAATATCAAGTAAAAATTCGGCTCATAAGAATCAACAACACAAACCTTCTCCCCCTTCCCATTCCGCCCAATCAACCGTACATAGTTTCGACCACCATGATCAAAATAATCATAATCAACAGGCACGAATTCAAATTCCATAAAAATCAAAAGAAATCAATCATAATAAATCTTCTCATAACACTTATAAATCAAAAATCACCTCCAAATATATGACAAATACAATCGGAGAAACAAGATTCCACCCAAAACCTCCCGTAGCGCCAGTTACGCAAGCAGAAGGAGTATGGGCAGAAATGAGGAGAGATCCTAGGCAGGAAGCCTATCATTCCCCAATAAACACCGCAGACAGCATAGTAATATCAGAAGAGGCTAGAGAGGCAGCCTACGCAAAAGTAAACGTATTAGTCTAACACCAACAACCTTATTAATTTCTAACATCTAATTATACAATGGGAGTCCAGATATCAGACATCATACCACGAAAAGAAATCGACATCAAAGATCTAAAAGGCAAAATCGTAGCGATAGACGCCTACAACACACTCTACCAATTCCTCACAACAATACGACAACCAGACGGAACACCGCTAATGGACAAAAATGGCGACATCACATCCCACCTATCAGGACTTTTCTACCGGAATATCAACCTATTACAAGAAGGATTAAAGCCAGTCTACGTTTTTGATGGTATACCACCAGAATTAAAGCAAGCAGAAATAGCAAAAAGAAAAAAAGCTAAGCAAATCGCCGAGCAAAAATACGAAGAAGCCAAATCAAAAGAAGATGTTGCAGGAATGAAAAAATATTCAGGCCGATTCGTAAAAATAACAGATAAAATAATCCAACAATCTAAAGAATTACTAGAAGCATTAGGTATACCAGTAATCCAAGCTCCAGCAGAAGGTGAATCAGAAGCCGCAACTTTAGCCAGAGCAGGAAAAGTTTACGCAGCAGCATCCCAAGATTACGACGCTTTACTTTACGGAACACCATTCCTAGTCAGAAACCTAACTTCGCCACGAAGAAAAAAAATGCCATCAGGATTATACGTCGACATCAAACCAGAACTAATAGAATTCCAAGCAGTAGTAAGAGAATTAGAAATCGATAAAGATCAATTAATATGTTTAGCAATTTTAGTCGGAACAGATTACAATCCAGGCGGCGTCCGAGGACTCGGCCAAAAGCGAGCACTAGAAATCGTACAAAAATACAAATACCCGGTAGAAATTTTCAAACACGTCCAAGCAAAATTCGATTTCATTTTTGACTGGCAAGAAGTTTTCAAGCAATTCCACGAATACGAAACATCATACAAAGAAGACATCCAATTCAAAAAACCAGACGAAGCAAGAGTAAAACAAATCCTAACCTCCCATGCATTTTCAGAATCCAGAATCGACTCAGGCCTAGCAAAATTAAAAGCGTTAGACGAAGCTAAAAAACAAAAAGGACTAGGCGATTTCTTCTAACCCCTAACAACAATATAAGCAATATACAAAACATAAAGCAAGATAAACACCCAGCCATCTCTCTTCGTCATTTCATGCCTCTTGCCAATAAACATCGTAACAAACAATGCCAGAGTAGCGAAGAACATCACAGCCAAATCAAAGCCAATCCCCTTTGGAATAGTTATCGGCCGGATAAAAGGAATAATCCCAAACACCCAAAGTATATTAAAAATATTACTCCCAACAACATTCCCAACAGCCATATCCACATTTTTCTTCAAAGCCGCAACAACACAAACAACAAGCTCAGGCAACGAAGTCCCAAGAGCAATTATCGTAGCAGAAATCAAAAACTCACTAAGACCCAACTGCCCAGCAATCGCAACAGCACCATCAACAACCCAAAGCCCACCGAAATAAATTCCAACCAAACCAAGAATCAACTTGGCATAAACTTTCCAACCATGAGATTCAATATCCTCGACAAAAGCCCCACTTTTTCTTTCCTTCCTACTGGATACAAAAACATAAACCATAAAGGCCGCAAATAAAACCAACAAAATAGAACCCTCAATAACACCCAAAGATCTACTACCTTCTCCAAAAAAAGTTTTAACAGATATCGCGAACAAAGCAAACGCCGCCAGCAAAGCAAATGGAACCTCCTTCCAAACAGTCTTCTTCTTGACAACAATCCCACCAATAACAGCCGTAATTCCCAAAATCAAAAGCACGTTCGCAATATTGCTCCCAATAATATTCCCAAAAGAAAGCCCGCCAGAACCATTAATCGCCGCAAAAACATTCACAACCAACTCAGGCAACGAAGTCCCAAAAGCCACAACTGTCAAACCAATTATCAAACTCGAAACTCCAAACTTCTTAGCAATCGAACTCGAACTATCAACAATAAAATCCGCACTCTTTATCAATAAATAAATCCCAACCGCGAAAAGCACATAAGTCAAAATCATATCCATCACCATAAATTTAAATAGAATAACCAGTATAAAAAACTAATGATAACCGCATTCCTCCTCGCAATCTCAATTTCAATCGCACTAGCATCACTCGTGCTAATTATAGTTGGTTCGACAGGACTCATTCGAGAAAACCTAGCAACAGGCGCAGTAATCGGCGTCGGCGAAACAATATCCTACGCGACAGTATCGCTCATAATATTTCTAGTAATTTCAGTAGTTCTAATTATAGTTCTAAAAAACAAAAATTAATCACTAACTATATTCCCAAATTTTCCCTAATCAATTCCGCCTGAGCACGAAACAACTCTTTCTCTTTCTTGTCATCTTCGCTCTGGGCAGCTTTTCTGCTTTCTATAAATTTTTTCCCAATCGTTTTTGCGAAGATAGCATATATAAATCCAACTATAATCCCAAACAAGATAACAATAGCACTCAGCCACCAGGTTGTAGCAACGGAGTCAACCCATACAACAAAATCTTTCCCCATCCCCTGCATCCCCAAAATCGATACGATAAAAGCAAACACGGCAGAAAAAAGAGCACTGGAGTTAAAAAACCCATTTATAGAATTATAAACAATAACAAAAAGCAAAATAAACAAAACAATAGAGAAAACAAAAATCCACGAAAGAGATAGTTCGACACCAAGTAAAAGCTTACTAAACCATCCAACATATTTATTAACAGAAACCAGTCTTTCTTCGGCCCAACTTTTATATGGGGTAAATTTTTCAAACTCAAGATCGCCCTCTTCATTTACAGGGCTAACCTTATCAATAATTTCTTTTGTTTTCTCAAGTTCTTCTACGCCAGGAACACCGGCCACATTGGGAACACCAGTAGCGCTTGGATCCTCAGGAGCACTAGCATCTTCAGCAACAACCAAACCAAAACTCATAACCAAAACAAATACTAAAAACAATACACCAGCACTTTTTATCATAAATCAAAATAGGAAATAATCTTTATAAGAGTTTGCCAAACATGCCTAACTTCCACTTGGGATTCCGGATTCAGATGCCCTAGATTCTTGCGCCATATCTTTTTGTGCTTTTGCTATTGCTATATCGCGTTCTGCCTTTTCTTTATGGGAATCTAGTTCTCCTTTCCACATCCATATTCTAAACCAACCAATAAAGAAGAACATAATAACTCCGACCACAAACGTAACCGCATATGGCCATCCCTGTCCAGCATCAGCTCCCCAGAACCTAGCCCAAGACATAGTAAGTGAATAAGCTATAAAGAAAAGCCATGTAGCCCTAGCAATTAAAAGAGACCCGACCTTCATAGTGAAAAGGAATATTATAAGGAACGGAATCACCGACAATATGGCAGATCCCATGGCGCCATACTGAAGCTCAAGAGCATTATATATTTCGACAGGAATACCAAGCATAGCGATCGCAGTGACCGCAATTGTAACACCCCATTTGACTAAACGACCACTACTCGCAAAAAAAGAAGACGTAACGGTATAAATAATCATACCCAATAAGATGGCATATAACCACCCCTTGTATTCATTAATATCCTCAGTAACACTAGTAAACTTCATGTTGGCCTTAGTCCATGCGCCTATCTCGCCACCAATTTCACCAAGTTGGTCTGCAATATCAGAATCAGTAGTAGCGGGTTGAGTCGTAGCATCTTCAGCCACAACAAGCCCAGCAAACATAGAAATCATAAATAAGCCCAACAGCCCAATCACCAAAAACTTCTTCCCATCCATATCAAACCAACAGAACAATTCTTTATAAAGATTTCTAAACTCCGTCGCAATATAACAAGTCTTTTAAAGTTCAAAACTATATTCTATCATGAAAAAAAATCTAGGTGTATTCGCATTCTTAACAATTCTGTCTGCAGCATTCGTTAGCGCCGGACCAACAGACGGTGTCAGGCAACTCCTAGACGGACTAAGGGAAGTAGCCGTTATCGTCATACAATTCGTAACAGACATAATCCTAGACATAAACACATTCGACGAATTCCTCTTCGCAAAGCTAATCCTATTCACAATAATCCTCCTTGTCGTATTTACAGTAATAAAACAGAACAAAGTATTAGGCGGAAACAAAAACAAAACGATCCAATGGATAGTTTCAATATCAGTTTCAGTTCTCGCAGTAAGATTCCTACCAAATGAGTTCGTCCAAGCAATATTGCTTCAATACGGAGCGCTCGCAGTCGGTATCACAGTATTCCTACCATTGCTAATATTCTTCTTCTTTATCCATCAGTCCAACGTTGGCCCATTCGGAAGAAGAGCGGGCTGGGTAATATTCGCATTGTCATTCTTTGCAATTTGGTCATTCAGATATCAAGATCTCGGAGACGCGAACATGATTTATTGGATAGCAATTGCATTCATAGTAATATCACTGATATTCGACAAGAGCATACACAAATATTTCGGATTGTCGGACTTTAGAAAGGTCAGAGCAAGTCATAAAAGCAAAATGGGAAGGCAAATAATGAGAGACCTTCATATTCTAGACGAAGACTTAGCAAATGGAAACATTGAACAATCAGAATATGACAGAGTGTCAGCAGACCTAAAAGCAAGAGCGGCAAAACTAAAAGAATAATTAATCTTTTCGATACCCAACTATCTTTCTATGTTTTCCAGTGCCTTCATAAATCGGAACCTCTTCTTTTGACTGGCTAACACTACTGCTACTGCCACCACTCATCAAAGCAATCGCAACTCCAGCAATAATCAAAACAATTCCAGCCCCAGCGATATAATTCGACGCAACACCTTCCAAAAACGCAATCTTCAAACTAAAAACATTAAACCCCATAGCCATCACAACAATTCCAGCAATCGCAACAGCATACCCAATCAACCTCTTCATGATATCTACAGCAATCAATTATTTATAAAACTATCTCCACCATCTAAATATATATAAACAAATATCCACACAAATAAGCATGAATAAATTCATCGGAATACTAATCGGACTGATTTTCTTATTGGTCCCAATCTACGCCTGGATCGTAGACTTCGCAGGATTCGGAGCAGCGGCACTAACCTTCCTTCAAGGCGGCGTTATGTGGATACTACTCCTGGTCGGCGCAATCTCTCTCCTGATCGGACTAAACAGTCTCAAAGATTAGTATATAAATAATTTTAAATCCAATTTTCCCTAGCTTTGCATGGATTCTTTATGTATCAAATGCAAAGGAAAAAATCTCTGCGGAAAACACTGCCACATCCTCGACAGATTCATAGACAACGCACCAAAACCAAAACTCCACTTCTCGGGAAAATCCGCACCAGAATTATTCGTAGGCAGAATCGGCTACCCATACATCAACTCCGGAATCCTAACCCCATCAGAAAACGACAACATCTCAAACTTCGCAACAGCCGAAGAATGGTCAGCAAATAACTTCTCAGTCGCAAACGTCCTAAGATTAAGAGGCCAACTAATTTACGGCAAATCAAAAACAAACATCAAATCAGACAACAGGCTAAAACAAGTAACCCAAGAACTAGCCCTATCTTCAAAGCCAGTCTCAACAGAAATCTTCCTAAAGAAAAAACCAACAATGCAAATCACACAAGATTCAGTATTCAGGCCAATGACAAATCCCGCTCCACTAAAAAAAGCAATTCTAGAAGAAAACCCAAAAGTCTCAAAAAAAGTCGATTACCTAACATCAGACTACGACGTCAAAGCCACAACAGCTCTAAAAGAACTCTACAAAACAAACATTAAAGTCGATCATCTTCAAAAATTATTATCAATAGGATTACTCGGCACAAAAATAAAAAGACGAATGGTTCCAACAAGGTGGTCAATCACAGCAACCGACGACACAATCTCAAAACAGCACCTAGAAAAAATCAGATACTTCCCAGAGATAAATCAAATAACATTATTCTCAGGAAACTTCCTCGGCAACTACATCGAAGCTCTACTGCTCCCAGGGCGATTATCATTCGAAGCAATTGAAGCATGGAAAGCAGGAAACTTTTACGTAGGCGACACAACCCAAGTAGCTCAAGATTACGAAGGATTCTTCGGCCGAAAAAAATACGCATCAAATATCACCGGAGGCTACTATGCAATGAGATTACCAACAACAGAATACCTGACAAAAATAAAACGCCAAGCAACAATCTTCATCTTCCGAGAAATCCGAAAAGAATACTACGCCCCACTCGGAGTCGGAGTAGTCAGAGAAACAGCAAGACGAACCTTCAACTCAAACCCAAAACATTTCGACACAATCGACGAAGCCTTCAAAGACATGCAAACAAGAATCGAAATCTCAATGGATGAAATAAAGGAAAAATCCTGGATACTAGAAAACTACGGAAAGCAGAAATCTATATTTGATTTCTAACTTTCTCTATCCTTACCAATTAGTCATAGAACGGCTAGAGTGAGTACGCACCTCATAAGCTTCCGTAGCTCCGTATCCATTCATCAAATTCCTATCGTTTGGCACATATCCCGGGCCGACCATTACACGCAGATAGATATCACCATATTTGTCGAGTCCAACACTCGAAGCAACCTTCTTTCCATCATCTAATTTCTCTGCTATTTTCTCAGCAACATCATAACAAGTAGTAGTTTCTGCGAATGTCGTAGGCATCAATTGACTAGATTCCCCCTTTGATCCAAAAGTTGTACAAAGGGATGCCTTATTGCTTCTGTTCTTAAGCCAAGCCACCGCCCGGTCAGCTCCAAGAAAAACACTCTTTTTATCAAAATCATGTTCCATATGTTCTAATTTATCTCCCATATTATTCATCACCCCTTTTCAAATCTTGATTACTACCATTCTCAGCACTAGGAAACCCAGTTCCCCATTTGTAAGTAGTCTGAACTTTGTCAAGTTCCTGACTCCAACGAATCATTGAAGTTTCAATATCTCTAGGAGACATGTGCGGAGTACTATGATGCGTAGTAAACAACGAGAATCCAGCATAATCTTCTTTATCTACAATATTATGGCCATTAGAATCATACCATTTAGTCGCAGGAAGCATCGTAGCTGAAAGAGAAAGTGCAGAGCTAAGATATCCCTCTTCAATCAATTTCTTATTCATCTCAATATCTTCATCAATAGTTTCTCTAGTCTGCTCAGGAGTACCAATAATTCCACTAGTGAAAACAAACACCCCAGCATCCTTCAATTTTTTCAAATTATCCAAATTCGCATGATATCTTTCAGACATGGTTCCGGAAACACTCTGTCCCTTATTCCAAGTACGCGGGTTAAACGGAACATACAAAGAAGTAGCACGACCCTCTCCAGACGAATTATATTTCAAGATCTCTTCGGTAACAAAATCATCCATCATTTCAAATTCCATCCCACCATTATTTTGCCAATACATCCCATGCTTCTTCATAAGCCCCAGCAACTTAGGCAAATGTTCCCGAACATGATTCTTATCCCAAAGGTAAGCATCATCCTGGATCACAAGTTCTTCAATACCATTTTTCTTAAATATACGCAACTGTTCATCAACCATATCATAATCAATCGGAGTTACGTGATTCCCTTCCTGACTTCCAGCAACACAAAAATCACACCGCCTAAAACACCCTTTAGAAAACATATAATCTACACTCTTCCTTCCATCAGTAGGATAAGTATGAATCGGCTCGTCAGGATAATCGTTCCCCTCAATAATCGAAGGGTCAAGCAACGGGAATTCGTCAAAATTTCTAAATCCACCATAAACAATTTTATCATTATTCCTACCCTCAGCTATGTCAGTCATGGCCGAAATAGCATCCCCGGAAACAACCTGATCAACATAATCATTATCTCTCAAAAAACCCTCAGGATCCGCAGAGATATGTTGTCCACCGAATACAACCTTTACATCAGGAAACCTGTCTTTAATAGCCCTGCCCAATTTTGTCGCTGGAATATAATTGGCAGTAGCAATCAACGGAATCCCAACAACATCAGGATTCATATCGCCAATATCATTTAATGTATCCTCAAGATCATTTCCAGTCCGAACCATTGTTCTGGAAATTTCCCCATCTTCACCAAACGCAGAATATTTATCCACAAAAGACTCAGGGGTCATAGACCTATAGTCCGCCATCTTTTGCGCCTGAAAATCCTCATAAGAAGTTTCAACAGGAGTTTCGGTTGTTTCTCCATTAATCATATCCCTCCTAAACAAAGTCCTATTCTCTAGACCGTTATTCCGAGTAACTTCATCTAAGTATTTCACATCATGCCCACGTTCCTTAAGCCCAGAAGTCATATACCACGCCCCGATATAAGGACACGTTCTTATGGGATCCCAAACTGCATCAGTCTCCAAATGCGGCTTAACAAACATAACCTTTTTCTTTTCTCTCTCAACATTTTTTTCTTTTTGTCTATCCATTTTCTTATTACCCCTTTCAAGGAGTTACTATTATCAAGGCAAAACACTAGTTAAAACATCTTATGAGAAAATGCAATAAAATGACAAGATTTAAATAATAAGTGTAATAATACTAAATATGAAGGAAAAAACATTTGGATTAGATCTAAAGGACAGAAAGATACTTTCAGAACTAGACAAAGATTGCAGACAACCAAATTCAACAATCGCAAAAAAAGTCGGCCTCTCAACCGAAGTCGTAAGCTACCGGATCAAAAGACTAGAGCAAGAAAAAATAATCACCCAATATCAAGTAGCTCTAAATCTTTCGAAGCTAGGAGTAATACAATTTAGGGTCTTATTATCATTCCAGCATATTACTTCAGGGGAGCTAGAGAAAAAAATATCCAAATTAAAAGAAAACAAAAATGTCAAATGGCTAGTTTCTTGCAATGGAGCGTGGGATCTAGTTGCAGCCCTAGAAACAGATTCGGTAGCAAATATAGATTCATTAAAAAACGAAGTTTTGAGCGCATTTTCCGGATTCGTTTCAAAAAAAGCAATATCAATAAGTTCGCGAGCATCAGTTTGCAGCAGAAGCTTTATCTTAGACGAACAAAACTCGGAAGAAAAAACCCTTCTCGATTCCTCGGAAAAAATTGACCTAGAAGACATCGACATAAAAATCCTAAAACAACTAAGCGAAAACGCAAGAAAGTCCGCAGTCGACATCGCAACAGAACTAAACACAACGGCAAGAATCATAGCCTACCGAATTAAACAAATGATAAAATTAAAACTAATCCAAGGCTTCCGAATCGCGATCAACTACGAAAAACTCGGAATCCAATTCTACAAAGGCTTCGTCTATCTCGACAATCCAGAAAAAACCAAAATTCAAGAATTAACCCAATATCTTAAACAACATAAAAACGTAATCCATCACGTAAAGGTAATCAGTAACTGGGATTTAGAACCAGAATTCGAAGTCACATCAGAAGAAGAGTTCAATAAAATCTTAACAGACATCAAAGACAAATTCTCAGACATAATAAAAAACATCGACATCATAACAATCTCAAAAGAACACAAATTCGTTTACTTCTAACTCATCAACCCAACCAAAATTCCTTGCCAATTGCGTTAAGTGAAGCTTAACCAATTTGAGATGTGATTTCCAATCACATTAGGCCGCTATTTTATTAATCCTACTAAGAGGCCCTCAATAATACCAGCAACCAACAACAAAGGAAAAATCACAAAAACAAAAAATCTCAAACCTTCCTTAAAATTATATTTCAAATTATTCCTGAAGCCTTTCTTGAACATTCCGCCCCCAATCTTAAATCCAATTCCAAGAGAAAAAAGAACAGCAGGCAACTCAAAAATTCCATGAGGCAACAACCTCCACAGAGAAGACAATCCCTCTACTTCAACAGCCGCCCTAGAGACAAACCCAAGTAAATAACCGTTAGTCACCAACATAAATAACGGGAAGAGCCCAGCAGTAATTCCCAAAATAATCGCGAAGAAACTCGCCTTAAAATTATTCCAAAAGATAAAAACAATTAATTCGGCAACACTCAGCCCCTCAAGCGACAAAATCAACTCACTAATAAAGTTAATAATTTCCTCTCTAAAAAAAATCGGGAAAACAAATCCAATCAAAAATGTAAGCATAAAAAAACCCAAAGCAAAAACCATATGCCAGCGGCTCTCATTAAAAAATTTCCAACACGACTTATAATTCCTAACAAAAAAATTCTCTCGCTTCATCGTGCAAAATAAGTACTAATCATTTTAGTTTTCCTCGGAAATTTCTTCTTCAAATAAAACCCATATCCAACCCCAACAATCAATCCACCAAGATGAGCAACATTACCAATCGGAAGCCCAGCCGCAACCGAAAGCCCCCAAAGACCAAACATCAAAACTCCCATCGCAGCCCACATCGGCATCGGTAAAACAAAGAAAACCAAAACAGGCAACCTCGGAGTCAAGACCGCAAGCAAACCACCAAGCGCCATAATCGCACCACTCGCACCGACGGCATACATCATAGGATTCCCGAAAAACATAGCACCAGTTGCACTATTCCCAAACAAATTAGCAAGAGCGAAAAATAAAACACCAGCAAAAAGTCCACCAACAAAATACAACCAAATAAACCGCTTCTTCCCAATCAGCTTCTCAATAAAATTTCCAATAAACATAAGCGACACCATGTTCGCAAACAAATGGAAAAGTCCAGCGTGCATAAACATACTCGTCAAAAAAGTCCAAACAGAACTACCAGCTAAAATTGCGGCAGGCTGAAAAGCAACATACTTACAAACACTTCCCGCACAATCGAAAGGATCAAATCCCATAAAAGTCAACACAATAAAAAATACAACATTAACAGCAATTATCCACCCGGTATAAGTAGACAAAAATCCATCTCGGCCCATCATCGCTTCCCAGAAATTTTCTTCTTTAACCTACCAGCCAAACTAATCTTTTTCTTAACAATCTTCTTAGCAACTTTCTTAACAATCTTCTTCTTAGCCGCAACTTTCTTAACAACTTTCCCCTTAACTTTCTTAACAGTCTTCTTAACAACCTTCTTCTTAGCCGCAACTTTCCCCTTAACTTTCTTAACAGTCTTCTTAACTTTCTTCTTTACTGCAAGCGTCTTCCCCTCAAGCTTAGCCTTCGCCTCAGCAACCTTCTTCCGAGCAGCCGCCCGAGCAATCTTCATCAACGCCTTCCTCTCAGCCTCTTCCTTGTCCAACTTCTTATTTATCCTAGCCCTTCTCTTCGCTTCCTTTTCTCTAATAGTCACAAGCTCACCCTGAATCAGTTCCAAATTCTTTTGAGTCCTACTAATCCTAAATTTCGTCTCTCGAATCGCAGGACTATTATCAGACAACTCATAAATCTCCGCACACTCCTCACAACTAAACCCATGCTCCAACGCCTTCTCCTCGCCAACTTCAATACCACAAGATGGACATGTGTAAAATCGTCGCGTTTCCCGGCTCCCCAAAATACCACGGAAACCCTCAATCTTCTTAACCAAAGATCCCTCCAACTTCACCAAACATTTCTCTGTCTTCAAAGTCCAATAATAAATATACCAACCCTTCCGCTTGTCCTTCTTTCTAATAAACGAAACCAAACCATCAGCAGAAAGTTTATACAAAATATTCCGAACCTGATTAATCGTCAACTCCATTTTTTTCGCAATCGAAAATTCATTAACATCTTTTTTCCCAAACAGGATATCAACAATTCGCCCAGTATTCTCACCAGCCATTTCCTCGACGAGATCATGTAGAAGTTTTACTTGCATGTACAATAAAAAATAATTTCGTTTATATACCTTTCCGTGCATCATCCCTCGACATTGTCGTAACTTTAAAATTACTATAAACCTATAAAAAAGAAATTGATTAAACTATACCATGGGATTATTTAGTAAAAAAGAAGACGTGCCAACAATTCCGCCGGCACCAACGTTGCCAACTCTTCCAAAATTAGAAGAATCAGAAAAAAAAGATCTCCCAGAATTACCATCATTCCCAGCAAATTCTAAGAACGAAAATCTTAATCAAGAAATGGTAAAATCAGCAGTTGCAGATTTACCAAATCCTGAGGAAAACGAGGTACACGTTGAAATCCCAGAAGGACTCAATGTGAAGGAAGAGGAAAAAGGGGAATCAATTATGGTTCCTCCAAAACCTTCTCCAAACGAAGTGATCCCACACCTTCCAAAAAAGACGCTAGAAATCACACCATCAACATCGACAACACCAAAACCAAAAACTCGAGAAGCCGAACCAATCTTCGTACGAATCGACAAATTTCAATCAGCCCAAAAGAACTTTGATAAAATAAAAACAAAAGTAAAAGAAATAGAATCAGTTCTCAAAAAAATTAAAGACGTAAAGTCACAAGAAGAGACAGAATTAAAAGGCTGGACTGAAGACATCGAAAAAATCAAATCAAGACTTTCAGAAGTAGACTCAGATATCTTCAATCAGATTTAACATGGCCTCAAAGGAAGAGCTCTATGTCTCGTTTTCACCAGATTCTTACAAAGAAAATAAATCTAATCTACTAATGAGCCAGGCAGATTTACTAACAACACTAAAAAGATTACACCATCTAAAAATTCTAGCACGACAAAAACAAGACCTCAAGAAAAAACTATACAAACTTTTCGCGTCAACACTCTCGGAAATAGATTCAGTCCAAGGTAATATGCCAACCCCAAAAGTTCCAAAAGTAGTCAAGAAAAAAGAAGAGAAAGAAACCAAAGAAACATTCACAAAACGAGACGACATCGAAGACGAACTCCTAGCCATTCAGGAAAAGTTAAGAGAGCTTAACTCTTAGACGGAATTAACTCTCGGCGTAAAATTTTGCATCACTCATTTTCACTTCCACCCATTAAATCAGAATATTTTTTCATAACTCTATCATAAAAGTCTTGAGGAAATCCACAACCTTCAAACTTAACCGTGCTACCATTTTCATCCTTCGCAGGACATTTATTGTTAATCAAGTTCTGAGGATCATCAATCCCTCTTTGCTTATTCGAAGAATTCATCCAAATATCTTTTAGCGAAGTTTCTTGAACATTAGCATAAACCGTTTCGCTATCAAATCTTCCAGGACAACTCTGCACAATCCCATTTCCTCTAATGTACAATCCCGTAGATGCCTGATTACAAGGCTCAGCCCCAACATAAGATGCAACCCCTTCCTCTTTTATCTGCTCATCCGTTTGAATCCCCTTCTCAACATTGAACGCATAAATCTTCGCATACAAGCCCACAAGCTTTTCATGCCAGTCTTCCATAGTCATAATCTCCTTTTGCCTCTCGTACTGCCCACAACCCTTACCACTAACCATAGACGGAGTCATGACTATAGGAGTACCTCTTTCAATAAAGAACTTATAGATATAAAAAGATTCATCAACATTTTCAGGAACAATCGGCGCATTAATCATACAAACCCTATTCGTCATCCCATTCTTATATAATTCCGAGCCAAACATATTCTCAAGAGTCTGTTCTCTAATTTGAGAATAGCCCTGAAGACCCACAGTTTCACCATTCTCATCCTTGCTCGTAACAAGATCATTCTGCCTCTCTCCATCAAACGACTGGAAAGACATAAGCAACCCAACATTATCACAACTCGCCAATCTGTCCGTCAATTCCTTAGCATTCATCCCCTGGTATTTCTGAGCCAACTCATCACTTCCAAGTAATGCCCCTTTCGTGAAAATATTCAACTGCACCCCTCTAGCTTTATACGCGTCAATAATATCGAACAACTGAGGATTCATCAACAGCTCACCAGGCCCAAGAAACTTAACACTCTTAAAATCATGTCCCTCTTCCGCAGCTATCTCAATAGCCTGATCAACCACATTAACAGTATCCTCAAGAGTCATCAACCTATTCAACTTAGCATTACCCTCATCATCCAGGACAGCTTTCTTGTCCAAATCGTAAATCTCCTTACTGTAAACTCCTCTCTCTTCATTAAAACAAGATTTACACTTATGCGCACAAACCTTACCATAATACATCGATTCCACACTTTCCTCATTGCCCGGATCATTATGCAATTCAACCAAGTCATTTGCAATATGCTCCAAATCCAGCGTGAACAATCCAGGCGTAGCATTTCGAATGTGCCAATTCTTTACTCCATTAGTCCATCCATTGCTAACCTCGCCCTCGAAAGTTACTGGGAACTTTGTCTCATATTTTTCTTGTGTCATTTTTTATTTTCCTTAGAGGTCTTTGTTGTCCCTCTATTGTAATAACATATAGTCATATACCTATATCAAAGTTTCCACCAAATTCTTGGCATAAACCACAATATTTATAAAGAAAAAACAATATATGCCAAGTATGGTAGAAATAAATAAAATAAAATTAGACAAGATAGATAGAAAGATTTTAACAGAACTCGACAAAAATTGCAGAATTCCATCAACTCAGCTCGCGAAAAAAGTCGGCAAATCAAGGCAGGCAGTAGATTACAGAATAAACCAACTGGTCAAAAGAGGAATCATCACAGGTTTCCAAGCATCAATCAACCCCCACAAAATGGGATACAAGCTCTACAAAATATATCTCAACCTAAGAAATATTCCAGCAGAAAAAGAAAGGCTATTCAAATACCTCAGAACATCCGGAAAAGTTTACTGGATGGGAGAATGCTCCGGTTCATGGGACCTAATCTTCGGTTACTTCTGCAAAAGCGACATGGAATTCTTCGAACTAAAAAACGAACTAATCTCAAAATTCAACAAAATACTTGTAGAAGAAGAAGGTCAGATCCTAGTAGACGTCAAACAATATCCAAAAATGTATTTCACAAATAAAACAGAAGAGCCAACAATGTTCGCAGGAGAAATGGAAGATAACAAAATAGACGAACTAGATTCGAGCATCATCAAAGAAGTCGTAAATAATGCGAGAATTTCACTAGTCGATCTCTCAACAAAAACCAAAGCAACAATCCAAACAATCCAAACCAGATTAAAAAGACTAGAACAAAACGGAATAATAATTCAATACCGAATCGGCGTCGACCTAAACGAATTAGGGCTAGAGCTCTACAAAGCAATAATCAAACTAGATAGATATAGCAAAGAAGACGAGCAAAAATTTCTAGACCACTTATCAAGAATTCCAAACATCCAATATTTCATCCGAAACATGTGGCAGCTAGAACCAGAACTAATCGTCGAAAGCTACCAAGAATATTACGAGATTCTAGAAAACCTAAAAAAAGAATTCCCAAACGTAATCCGAACAGTCGACACCGTCCTAATGATAACCGACGAATGGACCCCCGGATTCGACAATTTGCTAAAGCTTAACAAACCTTAAAAATCCCCATTATCTAATTAACATATGAACAGAAAACAACTAATCGAAAAGTACATCGAATTCTTTAAGTCGAAAGACCACGCCGAAATAAAAAACTCATCACTAATTCCAGAGAACGATCCAACAGTCCTATTCACAACAGCAGGCATGCACCCACTCGTCCCATTCCTATCAGGAGAATCCCACCCTCAAGGAAAAAGATTAGTCGACGTCCAGCGATGCATCAGAACAGGAGACATAGATGAAGTCGGAGACACAGTCCACCACACACTTTTCGAAATGCTCGGCAACTGGTCCCTCGGCGACTACTTCAAAAAAGAAACAATCCAATTCTCATTCGAATTTCTAACAAAAGTGCTAGAAATCCCAACCGAAAGATTAGCAGTCACAGTTTTCAAGGGAGACAGCGACGCACCAAAAGACGAAGAATCCTCACAAATCTGGCAAGAGCTGGGTATACCAAAAGAAAGAATCGCATTCCTTGGAAAAAAAGATAACTGGTGGGGACCAGCAGGAAACACAGGACCATGTGGACCAGACACAGAAATTTTCTACTGGAAACCAAACGACACACTAACCCCAGAAAAATTCGATACCAGCAATGACGATTGGGTAGAAATTTGGAATGACGTATTTATGCAATACAACAAAGACAAAGATGGGAAATATAACGAAGCAAAACAAAAAAACATCGACACAGGAATGGGCGTCGAAAGAACAATAGCAATCCTAAACAATTTCGAAGACAATTACCAAACAGACATCTGGCAACCACTAATAAAACAAATAGAAAAGCTCTCAGACAAATATTACAAAGGCAACGAAAGAGAAATGCGAATCATAGCAGACCACATCAAAGCCGCAACTTTCATAATCGCCGACGGTGCAGTCCCATCAAACACAGAGCAAGGATACGTCCTAAGAAGATTAATCCGAAGAGCAATAAGATTCGCAAAGGACCTAGGCATCCCACAAGACGCAGATGTAACAACCCCACTAGTAAAAGAGATTCTAGAAATCTACGATGACTATGACATCCTTCAAAACAACAAGCAAAAAATAATCGACGAGCTAAACAAAGAAGAAGATAAATTTGAAAAGACTTTAGAAAAAGGACTAAGGATTTTCAACAAACATTCAGACCAAAACATTGATGGCAAAACATCATTTTTACTTTTCCAATCCTATGGCTTTCCAATCGAAATGACAATCGAGCTAGCAAAAGAAAAAGGAATCGAGGTAGATGAAGAAGGATTCAAAAAAGAATTCGAGCAACACCAGAAATTATCACAAACAGCCTCAGCAGGAAAATTCAAATCAGGCCTAGCAGACAACTCCGAACAAACAACAAAACTCCACACAGCATGCCACTTACTAAACCAAGCCCTAAGAGAAGTTCTAAACGATAAAGAAATTTTCCAAAAAGGCTCAAACATCACACCAGAAAGATTACGATTCGATTTCAACTTCGACAGAAAATTAACAGACGAAGAAAAGAAAGCAATCGAAGACTTAGTCAATAAAAAAATCCAAGAAAATATCCCAGTAGAGCTAGAAGAACTCTCGATTGACGAAGCAAAACAGAAAGGAGCTCAAGGAATCTTCGACTCAAAATATGGTGATAAGGTAAAAGTTTATTCAATCGGCAACTTCTCAAAAGAAATCTGTGCAGGCCCCCACATCAAAAACACATCCGAACTCGGAACATTCAAAATCAAAAAAGAACAATCAAGCGGCTCCGGTGTTAGACGAATCAAAGCCGTATTAGAATAATTTAAAACGGAACATCATCAGCAGGGACTTCGGGTAATTTTCTTTCATTCACTAAATCTTCTTCACTCTTCCACAAGACCAATCTCTCCAGCCAAGAAATTTGCTCAGGTGACAAATCCTTCCGAAGTACAGTTTTCCTATCGGCAGGGATATCCCCATTACAAAACAAAGAACCACTAGATCTCAAGGTTATCTTACCCAGCAACGAAACAGCAGCCTTCCTTTCCCTAGCAATCTCAGTCAGAATCCCACTCCTCCTCTTAACAACACCGCCAACCTGATCAATCAACTCAGGATTATCAGGCGAACCAATCATATGAATACTAGTCCCAGAAGGCCCAGCAAATTTCGCCCGAGGATAATTATCCAAATCTTTAATCTGTTGATAAACCCCAGCAATAACTTTCTTCCTCTGATCAGTATTAGCAGTATCAGTCCCAGTCTTATCAAATAAAACCTCCGAATAAAAGATTTCCCAATTCTGAAACTCTCTCTTGTTTTTCCGGAGGTGCGACAACGAAGCCTCACCAACTATTCTCTTTTTCGTTTCATCTTTCAAATATTTTTTAGCCTCTCTTATCCCAACATCATCTTTCTGCATCATCCTAGAAACAAAATAAGCATGAAGAACATTAGCAGGAATAATATATTGGTCACCCCACCTCATCTTTATAGCCGAAAAATCCCTATCAATATCTAGAGAATTCAGATCATCAGCCCTAACAATATTATCATAATACAAATAATAAGGCTCATCCAAAAAAGGAGTCTCCCCATTAAGCCAACCATTAAGATTCTTCGGATTTTCTCCAAACATCCTCCGATACTGAGCCTTAGTTGAAACAGCATAAACCAATTGTTCGGCCAAAAGCTTACCTCCATGTTTTCCAGATTTTGATTCGATCGCCAAATTCGGAGCATAAGACTTTTTTGTATGGTCAGTCATCAAATCAGGAAATCTACTCCCCTGGCGCTCCTGCCTCATTTGAAATAAACTCGCCAAATATCTCTCAGAGTCTGTTCCAAAAACTACTTTCTTCCCTTGGTACTCATGCCCCATAAAAAATCACAACAACCAACCCTTATAAGAATTTATACACTCTATTTCTTTTTACCCAACAAACTACTCTCAATCCGCCCAAGCTTCTTCAAAACCTTAGAGATCTCCAACTCCGCCTTCCGATTCACCCTATAATCATACTCAACCTTCGTCCGATCCTTCTGCGACTGCCTATTCTGACTCATCAAAATCACAGGAGCCTGCAGTGCCGCAACACAACTCAAAACCAAATTCAACAAAATAAACGGATAAGGATCCCACTCACCAATCCAAGCATAAACATTCACAGCCATCCAAATTCCCAAAAAAACCAAAAACGAAATTATAAAAGCCCAACTTCCAGCCCACTTCGCAATCCCATCAGCCGCCCTCTGCCCAATATTCCTCGGTCCATGTATAGTCCGACGAACCTTTTTGCCAAAACCATTTTTGTTCACAACTTTTTTCATAACACACAAACACAAATCCACTTTATATACTTAGCGAATCAAATTTTGATTATCTCTTAGAGATTTATAGGTTAGAATTTCTGAAGTGTACATTTGTACATGAAGAAATTATCACAACGAAATCTACAGAGAGAATCAAAATTACTCAACATAAACAGAAGCCTTCCCCGGCTTAGCTCTCTTAGCCTTCCCCTCAGGGTCGTGCTTCCCAGAATCATTAACAGCAAAAACTTCAACAACTTTCCCAACAACTTTCCCAACTTTCTTCACATCAACCTTCGCCAACTCAAACGGCATCACATAAACATAAACCTTCTTAGCGTCAGCAACCTTCTCCAAAATCCTATTAACATCTTCAATAATCTTCTCGTTCAAATCGCCACCCTGCCCTTTCTTAGCAACCTTAGACTCGTCAAACTTCGGCCAGTTAGATTTAGAAATAAAATCCTTATTCCCCACCTTCTCCCAAAGCTCCTCAGCAACATGCGGACAAAACGGCGCCAACATTTTCAAAGCACTCTCCAAAGTCACCTTAGAAATTTCCTTCTGCTTCGCCAACAAATCAAACAATTCCTTTAACCGAATCGTAGCAGTCCTATAGTCAAACGTATCAATCTGCGAACTAACATTCTTAACAGTCTCATTCAATTTCGATAAAACCTCGTCGCTGTCCTTACCAATCTTAACACCAGAACACAAATCAACAACCTTATTCACAAATCTCAAAGAACCATTAATCCCCTTATTACTCCAGTCAATATCCTTATCCGGCGAAGCAATCCCAGACAAAAAGAACCGCGCAGTATCAATCCCATACTTCCCAGAAACCTCCTCTGGCAAAACCCCATTCCCTTTCGACTTACTCATCTTCTCGCCATCCTCACCATGCAACATCCCCTGATGAAATAATTTTACAGCAGGCTCATCGAAATCAACCAATCCCAAATCTCTCAAAAACTTAACATAAAATCTCGAATAAATCAAATGCATACAAGCGTGCTCAGCCCCACCAATATAAGTATCAACAGGACACCAATACTTCACCTTCTTCGCATCAAAAATTTTCTTAGAATTATTCGGATCACAATACCTCAAAAAATACCAACTCGAATTCACAAAAGTATCCATCGTATCACTTTCCCTCTTCCCCTTTCCAGCACATTTCGGACACTTAACGTTCAACCATTTCTCATTCGTCTCAAGCGGATTCCCCTTCCCAAACTTCACATCCTTAGGCAGCTTTACCGGCAAATCTTTTTCAGGCACTGGAACAGCCCCACACTTCTCACAATGAATAACAGGAATCGGCGTCCCCCAATATCTCTGCCGCGAAACTCCCCAATCTCTCAACTTAAAATTCACAACTTTCTTAGCAGCCTTTTTCTTCGCCAACCATTTGGTAATCTTATCCTTCGCATCAACATTATTCATCTCATTAAATTCATCAGAATTAACCAACTTCCCTTCATTAGTATACGCGCTTTCTCCAGATGAAAGAGCGTCACAAATATAATTAAGTTCCGAGACAGGACCATAAATATCCCTCACCTTATCAAAATCAACCCAAGCCACAACATGTTTTTCTTTCTCCTCGTCCGCAATCTCATCCTTCTTCAAATCAGAAAGCTCAACAAAAAACGCATTCATATAAGCATATCGATTCTCATCCTTGTGCAAAGCATACCACTCGCTCCTCATCTCAAAACCAATCTTCTTAATCGATTTAATATTCTTGTACCCAGTTTCCTCGTAAACCTCTCTCTTAACAGCTTCCTCTAAAGTCTCACCTTCCTCAGCCCCACCAATCACAAAAGTATTCCAATCAAACTTTTTCCATTGAATCTGAATAATTTTATTTTCCTTAGGGTGCTTGACAATCGCCTGCACAACCGTTCTCGGAGCATGCCGCTTACCTTCACGAGGCGGACATTCCTTATCACAAAAATAAGGCGCAATAACCTGCCGAACTTCAATCCCATACTTCTTAGCAAAATCAAAATCCCTCTGGTCATGAGCAGGCACAGCCATCACCATTCCAGCGCCATAATCAGCGACGACAAAATTACCAATCCAAACAGGAATCTTCTCGCCATTCGCAGGATTAATCGCATAACTCCCACTAAAAACTCCTTCCTTGTCCAACTTATCAGAATCCTTCTCCGAAACAGATTTCAACTTCTTCAAAAACTTATCAACATCCTTCCTCTGTTCATCAGTCACCAACTCATCCAACCCAGCATGCTGCGCCGACACAACCATAAAAGTAACACCAAAAATCGTATCAGGCCGAGTCGTAAAAATAGACCACTTCTTTCCCTCAACCTCAAAATCAATCTCAGTCCCATGCGACTTCCCAATCCAATTCTTCTGCATTGCCTTCGTCCTCTCTGGCCAATCCATCTTATCCAAACCTTCATACAACTCATCCGCATACTCAGTCGTCTTAAAAAACCACTGCTTCAATTTCCGCGTCTCGACATCAGTCTTATCATGCCTCCAACATTTCCCATCATGCACCTGCTCATTCGCCAAAACAGTATTGCACTTATCGCACCAATTCACCTCCGACTCCTTCTGATAAGCAAGACCCTTCTCCAACATCTTCAAAAAAATCCACTGATCCCACTTGTAATAACTGGGATCAGAACTATTAACCATCCTCGACCAATCATAACTAATCCCCAAAGATTTAAACTGCTTCGTAAAATTCGCAACAGATTTCTTCGTATAATCCTCAGGATGCTCACCCTTCTCAATCGCCGCATTCTCCGCAGGCAAACCCAAAGCATCATAACCCATCGGATGCAAAACATTAAACCCCTGCATTATCTTAAACCGCGACAAAATATCCCCAATCGTATAATTCCAAGCATGCCCCATATGCAAACCAGACCCAGACGGATACGGAAACATTTCCAAAACATAATATTTCTCAGCACCAGAATCCTTCACTTGAAAAACCTTCTCCTTCTCCCACTTGCCCTGCCACTTTTTCTCAATCTTCGCGAAGTCAATTTCCATAACAAAACCACCCCACAAATATTTTTAAACTTACTTATACCAAAGATTTGAGGTGATCAGCCACCGGACTGTTTCTGGCAAATATAATGGACACAAGAACAAGAGAGCTAGCAAAATTAGTAGTAGACCACGCGCTATTCGTAAAAAAAGGAGAAACCGTAATCATATCAGGCGGAACAGAAGCCCAAGAATTCCTAATCGCACTCTACAAAGAAGTCATCCTAAGAGGCGCACACCCAGATCTAAAAGTCGGCCTACCAGAAATCTCACCATTCTTTTTCAAACACGCACAAAAACACCAAATCGAAAAATTCCCAGAAACTCTAAACTTCAGCGTCAAAAAAGCGCAAAAATATGTAGGCATAAACACAACAGCAAACACACGAAGCCTAGCAAACTGCGACCCAAAAAAAATCGCAGCAAGACAAAAAGTAACAAGACCAATCACAACATACGTCTGCAACGGCAAGCCAGACATCCACAGAAGCACCGTAGCCTTCCCCTGCCAAGCTTTAGCTCAAGAGGCGGAAATGTCCCTAACAGACTACGAGAACTTCGTATTCGGCGCCTGCCTCCAGGACTGGAAAGCAATCGGCAAAAAAATGGACAAAGTCCTAAAGACATTTCAAGAAGGAAAATCGGTTCATCTAATCGGCGAAGGCGTTGACTTAAAATTCGATGTTCACGGCAAACTCGCAAAATCAGACATCGATGGCGAAAACGTACCAATGGGAGAAGTATTTATGGCGCCAGTTAGAGAATCCTTAAACGGCTGGATAAAATTCGACTATCCCGCAATCGAGTCAGCAAAAGAAGTAACCGACATCTACCTAAAATTCAAAGACGGAAAAGTAATCGAATCATCAGCAAGCAAAAACGAAGACTTCCTAAAAGAAATGTTATCAGCAGACGAGAACGCATCTTACGTCGGCGAATTCGGAATAGGTATGAATCCAAAAGTAACTAAGTTCACAAAGAATCTTTTATTCGACGAAAAAATGGGCGGCACAATTCACCTAGCTCTAGGAATGGCATACAAAGACAACGGCGGCGGAAACGATTCCGTAATCCACTGGGACATCGTCAAAGACATGAGCAAAGCAAAAATAATTCTAGATGGAAAAGTAGTCCAAGAAAATTCTAACTGGAAATTCTAACTAACCACCCCCACCGGGAAATGCCAAGCAAAGCGAAGGTAGTCCTTTAGGACGAACCAGTTCGACACCGGTCGTTAATTTTCAAAGAAAATAAACGCTCCCGCCGTCGACCTGACCTTTTTGGCATCGGGAGGGGACACTAAATTTTTTGTTTATGAACTTTGTTTAGTTTAATTGTCGTTGGTGGTTAGAGTTTTTAAGGATTGTCGAGGTTGAGTATATGTCTATTTACTTTTCTATTGAATAATCAGCACTCTTCTTCTTGTTTTTAGAACACTTATAACAAATCCTCGATGATTTTGAAGTTGTACGAAAAGGCTCGTTACATCGGTTACATACCCTTTGGTAATCTTTTAGTTTCTCGGCCATGTAAAAATATTGTATTATTTTATTAAATAGTTTTCTACTGGCTCCTTGCTTATTTATTAACGAAAGAGTGATGCTATTTCTTAGTAGTTACAATCGAAAGGTTTAAAATGGTTTGTTTTGTTTTGTCGTTATGGCAGATAAGTCTTTTTTTAAGGAAAGGTCAGTAGCTGAGATAAGGAATCTTGGTGTTAGTCAGGTCTATAGGCAGAGGGGATTGATCGATAAGATTGTTGGATTGGATCCTGCTGAAGAGGGGTTGATTGTTCGTGCTCAAATTATACCTGGGAAATATTCTAGATCTAAATATGTTGAGAGTTCTGCGGATGCTTCGAGGGCTTGTTTGAAGTATGGGGATAAGATGAAGTTGCATTATCCTGTTAGTAAGGGGGATGCGAATCGATCATCTGTGACTCCTGTTCAGATTAGAGCTGAAGAATTTAAGGAGCTTGAAGGAATGAGTGAGGATGAGATTAATGTTGTTGGGATTTATTCGAAGCCTGAGTTTGGGGATAAGACTGCGAGGGTTTTTCCTTTTGTGAATTCTCCGATTGGGATGAGGTTGTTTGCTTATGCTGAGAGGATGACTGCTGGAGTGAATGTTAACACTAAGTATAAAGATGTTGCTAGGGCGAGGACTGATGGAGTTGAGGTTTTGGCTTCTGTGCCCTCGAGAACAAAGAAGCATTCGAGATATAATTTTAAGCTTTTGCATGTTCCGATTATAAGGGGTCCTGAGAATCTTGCCACTGTTCAAATGTTGAGACCTTCGATTGTTGTTGATGATAATGGAGAGCCTGAGGATGGGAGAACTGAGCATGAGAGACATCAGATTCAGTATGGTAGTGGGAATAATGAAGATAAGAAGCCGATTGTTTATCAGCCTCAGGATGTTGCGGCTTATTTGGGTATTGTGAAGGAGCAGTGGGGTGAGCATAATTTGACTCCGATGGAGATGAATCCTTTTCCGTTGTTTTCGAGGAAGGGTGCGGATATTGATAGAAGGGTGCGGAATAATGTTTTGATTTTTGACCCGACTTTGACGAGTAAGCATAAGTTGAGGAAGTTGCATTTGGCTGAGAGGAGTATTTTGTTGGCGAGGGCGATTGGGAAATTTGGGCATGATGAAATTGCTTATTGGGAGCCTGGGAGAGATGGGAAGATTAAGGATTATGATTGGTCTGTTAAAGGTGTATAACTTTGTATTATGGTGTTATTCTATAGTAGTTACAAATAGTAAGGTTTAAAAGGTAGTATAAAGTATGATTTTTATGACAAAACAGAAAATTTGTGTGACTGTTGATGAGAAGATGCTAGGTTCAGTTGAGCGTATGCTCGAGAGTGGACAGTTTAGGAATCGGAGTCATGTTATGGAATTTGGATTGAGGAAGTTGATGGAGGTGGAAGATGAGTGAATGGACTATGAAGAATCGATATGATTGGATGCATAATGAGTTGGAAATGACTCCTGCTGAAATTGGGAAGGTGGATGGAATTTCAAGGGGTGCTGTTTGTAAAAGAATGGAAAAGCGTGGACTGAAGAGAAGGAGTAAGGCTGAGGCTAGAAAGAAAAGGGCTATCGCCGATAAAAATAATTTCCTTGAAAAGTATAGAGATAGGTATGATTGGATGTATAATGATTTGGGGATGAATACTAATGAAATTGCTAAGGTGGATAATTCTTCGAACACCACTATTTGTCATCGTATGGATGTATGTGAGCTGGATAGAAGGAGTCTCGCTGGGTCTACACAAAAAAATATTTCTAAGGAAGAAAAAGATAGGTATGATTGGATGTATAATGATTTGGGGATGACTACTAAGGAAATTGGTAAGGTGAATGGGACTTCTGCTGGTACTGTTTGTAGTGATATGGATTCGTGTGGATTAGAGAGAAGGAGTTCTGCTGAATATTCAAAAAAAAATATTTCTAAGGAAGAAAAAGATAGGTATGATTGGATGTATAATGATTTGGGGATGACTACTAAGGAAATTGGTAAGGTGAATGGGACTTCTGCTGGTACTGTTTGTAGTGATATGGATTCGTGTGGATTAGAGAGAAGGGGCAGAGCTGAATCTCATCTAGGTAAAAAACTATCTAATGAAACTAAGAAAAAGATATCTGATTCTCATTATACTCCCGAGGCAATAGAAAGAGATCGTATACATGGTATTTTAACTTGTGAGAGGATACGTCTGCAAAAATACCATGTTGATAAGAGATTTTATTCGGATTCTATTGAGGAGGGTGCTGTTGCTTTGATGTTGGAGGATTATGTTATTGGCAAGAAAGGGATAAAGGAAGGGGTTAATTTTCAGGTGAAGGATCGTGGTATCGATAATGGGGGGATTGACTTTTTGGTTAATGATGAATTTCTTGAGTGGCATCCGATTCAGGATTATGATGAAAAGGATCGGGATGTTCGGGTTATGTATAGAGAATTGAAAAAGGATGCGCGGACTCCTGAGGGGCAGAAAACTGTTAATGAATGGAGAAAGGATCATAGGGACGAACTTGCTGTCGATTATTGGATGAAAAGACAAGGGGCAGTTGATGATTCTGGTTATGCTGGGGCAAATGTTGAGCTGGCTAGAAATGAGAGAGAACTTTATGATTTTATGGTGAAGCATGGTGCTGATGTTTCTTATACTGCTTTTAGAAAAGATTTCAATGATAAGAAAAAATATGTCAAGACTTGTAAGGTTTTGAGGGAAGCTGCTTAAAATGGTAAAACAAAAAATTAGTGTAACTGTTGATGAGAAGATGCTTGGTCTGGTTGGGCGTATGCTTGAGAGTGGGAAGTTTCGGAATCGGAGTCATGTTATGGAATTTGGCTTGAGGAAGTTGTTGGAGGTGGGGAATGACTGCACTTAAAAATATTAGAGATATTGAAGATTTGGATATAATAAGCTTGGGGGATATTCCCAAAACCCCTAAGAGCCAATGGCATTATGATAAATGGTTTAAAATTGAAAGGAACTTAATTGACCAAGGAATTGCTCCAAGTCTGTCAGCACACCTTTTATATGAGTATCAATTTAATAATAAATCTATAACTCAGCTTAGCAAAAGTTTTGGTTTTTCGACCAAAAGATCTGTTGGGACAATAATGCATAAAATGAATATTCCTATCAGAAATAATTCTGAAGCACATACTGGAGAGAATCATCGTAATTATGGAAAACATATTCCTGAAGAGACTAAGAGAAAAATGTCGAGTGCGCGAAAGGAATTTTGGCAGATTCGAAAAAAGAGTGGTGTGAAAAACAAGAAGGCAAACCGAACATATGAAACCGGAGAGAATCATCCTGGTTATGGGAAGTGCCGCTCTGTGGATACTAAAGAAAAAATATCGATGGCGTTATCTACTCCGGAAAATTTAGAAAGGCTTCGTCAAGCGGGGATTCAAACGTCTGACAAAAAACGTAAACAAAAGTATCATGTCGAAAATAGATTTTATGCGGATTCAATGCAAGAGGGTGCTATAGTGATACTTTTTGAGAAGAATATTCCTGGTTATCGTGTTGCAGAAGGGAGTACGTTTCAGGTGAGAGATAGGGGTATTAAAAATGGAGGAATTGATTTTCTTGTTAATGGTGAATTTTTGGAGTGGCATCCTATCCTGGAATGGTATGATGAAAAAGATGAGACTACAAGAAAAATGTATAAAGCGTTGGATGCGGAGGCAAAAACAAAAGAAGACAGATGCACGTTCAACCAATGGAGAAGGGAGCATAATAATGAACTTGCTGTGGAGTATTGGATGAAGAGGCAGGGAGACGTTGATGATTCTGGATATGCGGGAGCTAATGTTGAGTTGGTTAGAAATGAGAGAGAGCTTTATGATTTTATGGAAAGGCATGGGGCTGAGGTTTCTTATGGTGATTTTAGAAAGGAGTTTGCCGCTGCTAAGGAGAAAGTTAGAGGATATAAGGTTAAGAAGGATTCTGATTAGGTTTGATTAGATTTATATAATTGGCTTGTTAATAATAGTAATGGTGATGAAAAAAGATTTATGGAAGCTTAAGTTTAAGTTGGATAATGTTCTTAAGGAGAGAGTAAGATTAATGAAACCCCTTATCAAAAAATATGGGCATCCTGTTTTGGTTCATGCAGTTCATAATAAGGATACATTTGAGAAAGTTTTAGGGAATGGCAAAATAAGCCTGCCGAAGAAACATGGTGGAGAAAAGAAATCTTCCTTGATGGAGAGTTTTCTTGGGATTGATAATTCTATATTCTTGAGTCTGGGGTTTGATTATTGGGCGAATTATGGATTTAGGTATAATCTTATTTTTGATTGGGGGATTTTGAAGGAATCGGATTATTATGCCAAGCCTTTACCTTATGGATGTTATGTAGATATTGCTGATTATTGGCGTGTTAATGATTCTGAGTATTTGCAGAAGTTAAGGAATTATAATGCCGAGTGCGAGAAGGTTGTTGACAAATATATCGAGACTGTCGGGTCGAAGGTTAAGAAGAATTATTTTCAGTTTTGGAAGATTGAGGAGGAAGCTTTTAGTTTTATAATGAAATATCCTGAGAAGAAAAAGCTTTTTAATATTGCTAGAAAAAGGATGAAGAAGCTGAAGAGAAGTTATCCTTATTCTAAGACTATCGCGAAAAGAGATTGGCCAACAAGAATGTTTCCTGAGATAATTCATCATAAGGAGATTGGTTTATTGAAGTCGCCTTATTTTTTGGGGTTCTTTATTGAGGGGAAAATTCCTAAGAAGATTGAGAAGGTTTTGAGGGAGAACTATAAGGGAAAGATTATTTTTGATGGTAAGAAGATTGGGGTGTTGGAATGAGAGAGTTTGATTAGACTTATATAAGATGGAAGGCTTAAGATTTAGAGGTTAATATGAACACAAAACAAATAAAAGATGTGATGAAGAAGTATGGAAAGGCTTGGGAGAATCAGGATACTGAATTGATTTTGGATTGTTTTACTAAGAATGGTGTCTACCAAGAGAGTCCATTGGCTAAGCCATATCGGGGACATAAAGAGATTGCGAAGTTCTGGGATGAGATTGTTGTTGGAAATACGAAGGATATAAAATTTAAGACTGGAAAGTGTTGGGTTTCGGCTGATGAGAAAACTGGGTTTGCGGAGTGGGAATGTAATAATAAAGGTAAGTGGAAATGTGATGGTAAATGGTCAGAGAATAGAATGGTTGGGATAATGATTTTAACAATGAAGGAAGATAAGATTACTTATCTGAATGAGTATTGGAATACTGAACGGGATTGATAGTATGATTAGTTTGGATTTCTGGATGAGTAGTTTTGTATTTTGATAACCTCTTCTCAATTCCTAAAAATTTATAAGGCATACCAACTTTCTATTTATATGGACACTAATAAAGAAATTAAAGACCTATTAACAAATTATAGCCTTGGAGATTGGAGTGTTGATGAACATTTTCTTTTTGGGCTTAAAGAAATAGATGAACATACTATTGAATTAAGAGAGTTGCTTGAAGCAAAGGACCCACATTTAATGAATGAAATTGCAGATCTTTATATTTGGTCAAAGATGCTACTAGATTCTTACGACATCAAAGAGGATGTTGTTCTGAAAAGAATTAATCGATTTAAGGAAAAGATTGCCGAGAAGAGAACCAAGGATAAAAAGTAGGACGTACCATACAGTCACCTACCCCATATATACATATTATGCCGACTGACTCTTTGCTAATTCTGGCTATTTTTCTCCGACGATAAACCCTCTTTTTAGCCCAAAAAATCAGAGTCCTATTTTTGACTCTTTTTCACTAATTTTACAAACTTATCTAACCTTGATTTTACATATCTTTTGCCAACGGCGTCTCCATATTTCTTATATTTTTTTACCTTATTTCTATCAGTTACAACAAAAAACCATTTATCATAGCTTTTCAAAACTTCAAGTTTTTCTTTCATTCTACTAATCTTAGAAAAAATGGAACCTGTCTCGATTTCAATAGCAAACCCCTTTCCTCTAATTTCAAAAACAATATCTGGTTTCTTAGTTGTAAACAGTTCAGTCTCAATACCTTCTTTTTCTAGAAATTCAGAAATATTATGCGTTAGAAACAAGTGAGTAAGGCTCTCATTATGTCTCGGCTGTAGAAGAAAATTTTCCATCCTACAATTTAATAGGTTTTTATATTTCTTAATCTGATAGCCTTCAGCCAGAAGGAATTTTACTTCATCCTTGCTTATGTCTTTCTTGTGGAAATATCTTTTATTTGAATTAACTTTTATATTCACACTCCTTTGATAATTTTCTAATGGTAGAGATTCGCATGATTCTTCATCCTCAATATCTTCTTCTGGGTCTTTTCCATTAATTTCTTCATCTTCATTCTCCTCAGAATAAATTTTTCTAGTCTTAGGGCTGGGTGATTCTTTAATCTCTTTTTTCGTTATCTCAACCCTTTTGTATTCTCTATGTAATTTATATTTGAAAATTATTAGAAAAATTAATCCAACTGAAAACAAAATAATTATGAAAATAATAAAAATTGGATCAATAATAAAAAATAACAATCTACTCGGAAATTCTTGGATGCCCTTTTCAATCTCCTGGAGTGGTTCGACAATAATAAAAGAGAAGGCTATCACTAATAAAGAGAATGGAACTAACAAGTCTTCAGAAGTTTCAATCTTATTGCCTCCTTAACGCCCCAATGAGCCCGGTCGACATCAATCTTTATCGTAGCTAATTGTTTTTTCATAGCCTCAATCTGAGCTTCTAATAATTCACTTCTATTTTCTGACTTGACCAATCTTTGTTCTAATTCGGTTTTTGTGACATCGATCAATAAATCTTCTTCGCTAATAGTATCTCTCATCCCAAGCATCTCAGAGTAATAATGAATCTTATCTGACTTCTTCCAGCCAAATCTAAATTTTAATGCAGATTCAGATTTGTATCTCGGAAGCCAATAACAGCAACTACAATGTCTAAAATCATACATTGTTAAATCAGAATATTTTTGTCCTGCTAAACTCTTTTTATCACCAAATAATTTCTTTGCTAATCTTTTCAGATAACGATTAGCGACATAGGGGCTAAATTTAAATAAATAATCCTCTTGCTCTAAATTGTTCTCTTTTATATACCTCCGAATTAGCTCAGAACAAAGCATTAACTTAATCCTTCTCCCAAAGGTTTTACTAATTTCATCTCGAATATTTAATTCCTTATAATCCAAAGATAAATCGGATACCTTTACATTCAACAATTCGGTCGGAGACCTAATTCCTGTATCAAACAAGAACATAACAAGTACCTTATATTTTAAATTACAATTATCGCAAAAGATTCTAATTTGTTCTTCGTTGAGGTATACCCATTCTGGCTTCTCTCCTGAAGAGTCCAAATAGATTGTTATGTCCTCAATTTCTTTTCCTGCCTTGTGTGCGACTTTTTGCCACCAGTGCCAGAATGCCTTAAAGATTTTGACAAAGTCTCGTGTCGCCTTATATCTGCGCCCGTCTTGGCGCTTTATCTTGCCTCCTCGCATATCAACGAAGAATGAGCAAATTTGCTGTTCGGTTAAACGGGTCATATCGTCCACATCGAGTATCTCTTTGAATTTCTTGGCTAAAAAAGTAAGCCTCTGCCTTATTGTGTTGATTCGAACACAACTTCTGGCTCCCTTTTTGCTTGATAGAGATGTGTTAATTCCGAGTTCCATATCGGTCATATATTTTAAAATTATCTCCGAGTTCTGTCTGGAGATGTCGGGAATGCCTCCTAATTCCCGCACCTTATCTTTCCAACGGGTCAGCGACCCCTCGTGGTTGTAAGGATCAATTTTCATGGTGTCAGTGTCCACAAAAATACGTTATTTAAGTCTTGTCGACCACCTACTGGTGACATATCAATTGTAGATATTTTTTGTTTTGTATTCATAGCTTTTTCTAAAAAAAATCTGTCCCCGCGATTGGTCAAAAGGGTGCTACGCTCCCGCCGGGATTTGAACCCGGGTCGCTGCCGTGAAAGGGCAGAATCCTTGGCCACTAGACTACAGGAGCATATGTTTGAATACTGATTTTGATTTTTAAAGGTTGCTACTAGCCTTTATGTTTGAAGAATTCTATTTGTCGGAATCTTTTGAGAACTTTTTCGTAATTTCCTTTTTCAACTAGGACTTTTGTTTTATCTTTGTTCATGAGGCGGAAATCGTATTTGGATGGTGCGCCCTCAATTTTGTCTTTGCCTGGATAATCTTTCCACCTGGTTGCTGACTTTTCTTTGTACTGCATCACCATAATGTTTAATCACGACAATGCTTAAATAGTTTTGCGATATTTAATTTTATGAAGAAGATATTTGTTTTGTTGGTTTTGGTTTTTTGTTTTGGCTTGGTGGCTGCGCATTCTGATTATTATGATGTTGATGAGGGTTATGTTTACAAGGAGAAGATTGTTGAGAGTGAATTTTTTCCGGATGATCATTTGACTGTTTCGCGGACGACTTATGTTGATTATGATAATGATAGGAGGTATCCGACTGAGGATTATAAGTATGGGTACACTTATCGTAAGACTAAGGATTATTTGAATAGTCGGTATCGGAAGAAGACGAAGAAGATTGATTATGAGAGATATGAAAAGAAGGGTCGCGGGAAGTATTATGATAAGTATGATCGGTATGATTATGGGAATAAGGATTATTATTTTAGGTATATTCCTTATCTGAAGACGTATGAGAAAGTTGAGTGTTATCACGAGGCGCCGCGGGGACAGTTGTTTTATTTTAAGTGTTAGTTTGTTATTTCGGAGTTGTACCTATATATTTATAAAGAATTTTTTTGTTGGTTGTGTATGGAAGAAGAAACAGTAACAACTGAAGAAGCTCCTGTAGAAACTACAGAAGCTCCTACGGAAGAAGCTGCTGAGACTCCAGCTGAAGAAGCTCCTGTAGAGGAAGCTGCTCCAGAAGCTGAGGAAGCTGCTCCAGAAGCAGAAGCTCCGGCTGAAGAAGCACCAGCTGAAGAGGCTGAAGAGGCTGAGGCACCTGCTCCAGAAGCAGAAGCACCAGCAGAAGAAGCACCAGCAGAAGCTGCACCTGAAGAAGAATCTACTGAAGCTCCGGCTGCAGAAGAAACTTCCGAAGAAGCGGCTTAAATGTGTTAATCACAAAATTTTTTATTTTTGAAGCCGCCGGGCGATAATAATCGCCGGCCTTTGATTTTTTACCATTTCTTTTTTTACCTGCGATTTTGGTGTAAAAATTTTCTTATGTACACTTGTACGCGTCAAAAAGTTTTACTTTCAAAATCCCTTATTAAAAAAAGAAATGGTTGTTAGTAAGTTTTATATATTTGTTAGGCCCTGTTATATTATGAAAGATCACGCTGTTATGATGATTCGGGATGATACTGGGCGGATTTTGTTTATCCAGAGGTCGATGAAGAAGAGTACTTTGCCTGGTGCGTGGAGTTTTCCGTCTGGGACTGTTGAGGAGGGTGAGGATGTTTTGTTGACGGCTGTTCGTGAGTCTATGGAGGAGCTTGGTGTTGATGTTTCGCCCGAGAGAGTTTTGTCGACTTTGGATTTGGATGAGTTTTCTGTGAGGTTGCATTTTATTTTGTGTTCGCTTGTTAACGGGGAGCCTGTGATTGGTGAGCCTGATGAGATTGATGCGATTGATTGGATGAGTATGGAGGATTTTTTTGAGAAGTTTTCTGATGATAATATTGGGCACGGTTTGATTTGGTTGAGGAAGAATCCTGATGTTTGGGCTGATTTGGGAATCGATAATCTTAAGTAGGGTTGTTTCTATAGTATAATATGGTAAAAGCATGGAGCTGTCGGCATTTCTGATCTAGTAGATCAACCTAGTTTCAACTTTAACAATAAGCTTTTTATATCTTCAAATTCAATTAAATCTAATGACGGTTGTAGTTCAATGGTAGAACGTTCGGTTGTGGTCCGAGAGACGCGAGTTCGATTCTCGCCTTCCGTCTTTTCGCAAAGATTCTTTAATGATGATTTGCTTAGAATAAAATGGTAAAAAGTGGTAATGTGAAGGGGTTTCAGGATTTTGTTGGTGCTGAGGCTTTGAAGCGGGCGAAGATTCGGAAGATTATTTTGAGGCAGTTTGAGCTTTATGGTTTTGAGCCGGCTGAGACTCCGACGATTGAGTTTGAGGAATTTGTGAGGGGTGAGAATAGTGATGACGCTGCTGTGAGTGAGATTTTTAGCTTGGAGGATCGTGGGAAAAGGAAGCTTGCTTTGAAGTATGAGTCGACGTTTCAGCTGAAGAGGGTTGCGAAGAATCAGAAGTTGCCGTATAAGAGGTATGAGATTTGTCGGGTTTTTAGGGATGAGCCGGTTTCTGCGAATAGGTTTCGGGAGTTTACTCAGTGTGATGCGGATATTGTTGGAGCGGGCGCTAAGGATGAGGCTGAAATGTTGAGTTTGGTTAAGAAGATTTTGGATGAGCTTGGAATTGCTTCTGTTATTTATTTTAATAATCGGAAATTGTTGAATGAGATTATGGTTTCGGAGAATGTTGAGGAGCGGAATCGGGATAAGGTTATTCGGGAGCTGGATAAGCTGGATAAGCTTTCTAAGAAAGAAGTTGCGGATAATTTGAAGAAGTTGGGGGCTGAGAAAATTTTGAAGGTTATTGATGGTAAGTTGGATAAGTTTAAGTTTTATGGCGAGATTAAGAATTTGAAAAAGTTGTGTAAGGCTTATGGTGTGAAGTTGGAGTTTTCACCGACGCTGGCTAGGGGATTGTCGTATTATAATGGGACCGTTTTCGAGATTAAAGTTAAGGATTCTAAGGATTCGATTTGCGGCGGTGGGGCTTATTTGGTTGGGGATGTTCAAGCTTTTGGATTTGCGTTTGGGCTTGAGAGATTGAGTGCTTTGTCTAATGTTGATGGAGATGGGACTAAGGTTCAGATTATTTCGATTGATGAGGATGAAGCTGCGATTGATTTGGCTTCTAAACTTAGAGAGAAGGGGACTAGTGTTAATTTGATTTTGGATAAATCGATTGGGAAAGCTTTGGATTATGCGAATGCTAAGGGTGTTGGGAAAGTTGTTTTTGTTGGGAAGGAAGAAGTTAAGAAAGGGAAGTTTAAGGTTAAGGATATGAAGAGTGGTGAGGAGAAGTTTGTTTCTGGGGATAAGATTTAGTTTATCCTCTTCTTTTCCCTATAGGATTTTTTTTATCGTGTTTTACTTTAGAACTTTTTGGTATATGAATTGCGTCTGGATTTGTGGTTTGCCCTCTTGTTCTTGCCATGACCTCTAGGGCACTTCCTGCATCTGCGGGTAATTCTACTTCTGTTTTTTCTGGTTCGACTATTGATTCCATGGATGGACTATATTTATGATCATCACTACTTGGTTCAATATAGATAAGCACTGCCCCAAGCCTATTGTAGACAAACTCATCTCTTCGCGTATTGAACACTGCCTTTTGATAATCCCTATCAACTAGATCTCTTCTTTTGTGGTCGGCAAACATTTTTGCGACATCTGGATGAACTGGGATTGCTCTTGGTAATGGGGTGTCTCTTCCGTCTTTGCCGGTTTTGACCCATTTTTTTGGATCATTTGCTGTTCCTCTGAAAGTATAATCTGCTCCTTCTGGGGTATAAATCATAACCTTATCTTTGTCTGCCATGCCTTTTTTTGTGAATTGTTCTTTATAAGAATTATTGTGTTTCTATGTCTATGTTTTCTGCCTCTATGAAACCTAGTTCTTGTTCGAGTTCTTTGAGTTCGTCGTCGTGGATTTTCATTGTTAGGTGGATATCTTGGAAGTGAATTGGCTGTCTTAGGAAAATTTTTCCATTGTTTGAAAGATGGAGCATTGGGACGAAGCTGCTGAGTTTTTCTTCTTTTGATGGAGCGAGGTGTGTGAATTTCATGTGGGCGTTTCCGTTTTTAATGTGATTGTCTACGATACCGAAGATTGATTTTATTCTGACTTTTAATGGGACGAAGGATCCTTTTGGCATAACTGTTAGTGCAGATTTTTGGGCTTGGCGCCCTTTGATTTCTTTTTTGATTCTTCTGTTTTCTGTGTTGATTGCGTGATCAAGTGCTTTCATTAGTTCTTTTAATGTTACTTTTTTGTGACGTGCCATTGGGGTTCGTGGGGTTAGTGTTGGCAATTCGTTTTCGTCGATGAATATTTTTTCCATTTCATATCGCTTTTCGTCGCGATTGCCGTAGAGTGCGTCGTTTAAATCTTGGATGTAGGAATTGATTAGGATTTCGGATTTTAGTCTTAAGAGGAGTGAGCATGCCAGGAGGACTTTTGATGAGATGAAAAAATCGGCTTCTTCGAGTTGTTGGATTGTTTCGACATATTTGTCTGCTAGTTTTCCGAGGTCGATGTCCCATGGGTCTAGTTGTTCTGTTTTGATTAGGTCGTAAATTATTCCTTGCCAGCCGAGCTCTTCGCCTGATATTAGGTTGAAGAACTGGTCTTGGTTAATTCTGTTATCACCTTCCATTATGTGAGGATGGAGATGTAGTTAATAAGATTTCCTGTGGTGGAGAATAACTTTTCGCGGCCTTAACCTTTTGGTTATCTTGGGTCTTATACGAGATAAGTTACAGGAATATGAACCCCGGGAGGTGCGACGAATCACAAAGATTATTAAAGATTGGGCTAATTGTTATTCTATGAAAAAGGTGATTGACTTCAATAAAGAACCTCTTGGTCTATATACAGAAGAACAGATAAAAAAGAATTTTGACAATCCAAAGATTGCAACAACAAATGTTGGACCAGAAATTGTTAAGGATGGAGAAAGAAAAGTTTTAATGTTGCCATTCAAGAAAGGAAAACATGGTAAAGAAGACAAAGCAAGTTGGATTATGAAACTTGATAAAAGCTATGAGACCATATATTGCCAATACAAAGTAAAATTTGAGAATGGCTTTGATTGGAAATTGGGTGGGAAATTGCCAGGATTTGGCGGAGGAGATAAGCCTGCAGGAGGAAGACATTCTGATAAGGGCTTTACTTCAAGAATCATGTGGAGAGAGAAGGGGACTATGCACCAGTATGTTTATCATCCAAAAGATGAAGCTCATTATGGCACCGGTTTTTGGTGGCATAATATGATGTCTAAGAAAATGGAAAGATTAAAATTCATACCTGGAAAATGGCACACTATAAAAATGAAGATTAAGATGCATAATAATTGGGAAGACCCTGGATATATTGTATGTTGGCTTGATGGAAAATTAGCACTTCGTCAAGATGTCAAGTTAAGGGCAAAAAATTCAAAAGAATATGGTATTGAATTGTTCCTATTTACAGTATTTTTCGGTGGAGCTGAGGAACGTTTTGCACCTGACAAGGATTCCAAGATTTATTTTGATGATTTTATAATTTCTGATAAAGAGATATAATTTTTTAATTAGGGCACCACACCGTTCAGTCGCTTCCCGTTGGAGCTTTCTAAAAATATAATAACTCGTTCGTTGCCTTAACCTCTTTGGGTTATCTTCGGGCTTACACGAATTAGAGTTTCATAACAGCTCATTCGCCCTCCGCAGGAGTAAACCCTGCCACTTTTTCTTTGAAAAAGTTGAGACGTGAACTTTCGAAGAAATTTCACGTTAGGTTTAGAATTTTCGTAGAAAATTATAAACCCTAGGAGCGACAATAAAGCGATATAAATATGTGCCTCATTGTCATCTCCTGGGGAAAAAGAGGTGATAGTATAACTAACCAGTAATACTTTTTAAAGGTTTCGGTTCTGTTGTAATTGGTGAGTGACACCAGTAGAATTACTTTTTAGCTTCTAGTTTGATTTCGACTTCTTTCTTGTCGAATTCTGTGAAGTGGCATCGTCCGCAGTATGATCTGCCTTTTCCTGTGGATAGAAAAATTCCTGGTCCGCATCTTGGGCAGCTTCGTGCTTTCTTTACTATTTTATCGCCTTCAACTGTGTACTTTTTGTATTTTACAGAAGTTGGTTTGTTAACGTGTTTCTTCTTACCTTTGATTTTCGATTTGATTGCCATTATTCTGCTTTCTCCTCTGCTTTAGGTTCTTCTGCTGGAGCTTCTTCTGGTTTAGGTTCTTCAGTTTTTTCTTCAGTTGGAGCTTCTGCTTCTGGAGTTGGTTCTGCAGCTGCTGCTTCTTCTGCTGCCTTTGCTTCTGCTGCGGCTTTTTCTTCTTTTGCCTTAGCTTCTGCTGCAGTTTTTTCTTCAGCTTCCATTTTCTTTTTAACTTTTTGTGGGATTACTTCTACGTGTTTTTTTGCTTCTGCGTTGTTATAAACTACTGCTTCAGCGACGAAAGTTTGTCTTCCGAAATTTGTGTTGATTTTTTTTACTATTGTTAATCCTGCGTCTTTCCCGATTGCTTCTTTTACTTCATCGTAAGTTGGCGTAGTTGGATTTTTAATTTCTATTGTAATTTCTTCTCTTTCTAGGAATGGATTTTTTGTTTGGGTGATTATTTTGCTTTCCATTTTATTTTGATTTGATTGCGAATTCGCCGTCGCTATTTATTTTCATGTTTTCAGCCATTTCGGATTTCTCTGAGTCGAAAATGTGAATTCGCCCTTTGAATGATTCGCTTGCTGGAGTTTCTCCGCAGTTTGGGCATTTGTCGCCGAAGTAGATTGTTCTACAATTTAAACAGGATTTTTCTTTAGCTGCCATTATTTCTTTGCTACCTTTTTAGCTGCTTTAGCTTCGAGAGCTGCGGATTGCTCGGCTTGTTTTGCGTTTTTAATTTTTTCTTCTTTTACCCAGTCTAGTTTTCCTAAACCTGGTTGCCTCATTGTTAGACCGATTTTTGGTTCTTCGCCTTTATATGAGATTGCTACTATTCGTGCTACGCATTTGTCGCCTTGTGTCAAGATTTTCTTTCCGTCTTTTCCTGTTAGAACTCCAGTGTCTGAATATGAAACGAAGTCGTCCATTGTTTGCGATATGTGGATCATTCCTCTGATCGGGCCCATGGAAATGAAAGCTCCGAAGTTTGTGATTTCTTCTATTGTTCCGTAGATTAATTCTTGTAATTCTGGTTTGAATACAATTAGTTTGAAAGTTGATTCGTAGTAAGCTGCGCCGTCGCCTGGGATAATGATACCTTCTTTGACTTCCATGACGTCGAGAACTGATACTACTGTTCCTATATCCTTGTCTTGGAAACCTGAGTAGGACTCTTCCAACTGTGCTCGGACAGCCGCGTCAGTATCCATGCCAAACTTGTTTGGCTCTACTCTTACATGATCAGTTACTAGAACTTCATAGAACATATCTTACTGAGAAAAATTTGCTTTAAAAACCTTATGCTTAGATTAATTCGAGGTTGTTTTTGCCGCGAATTGTGAGGATTTTGTTATTTACTCGGGATTTTAGGTTTCTGTCGAGTGTTGCTAGAACGATGTCTGTGCCTAGGATGTAATTTACGATTTTGATGTCGACGTTTGGGTTTCTTTCTGGGAGCTGAATTACTTCTGGTTTTATTGCTTCTATAATTTCGAAGGCTAATCTTGCGGCATGTCTATTTATTCTTTTCATTCCGTGTCTATCTTTTAGTGCGCCGAGTTCGTTGAGGACATCTTGTGGGACTATCCATTCTATTTCTTTGTCGATGACTTGCTCGGCTATGTTTGGGAAGTCGATTTTTTGTTTCGCGCATGTTAGGACGAAGTTTGTGTCGAGTAGGATTTTCATAATGTTGTTAGTTTGACAAGATTTATATAAGTTAGCTTCTTGAGTTGAATATGAAAGAGGTTGGTAATGTTCTTCGGATACTGAAAGAGACGAAGCGACTTGTTGAGGAGGATAATTCGCATGCGTTGAAGGCTTTGTCGAATCAGACGATTCATTCTGCTATGGTTGCGCAGGATGGGGATAATATTGTTGTTGCGGTTTTGGTTTATTCTTTGGGGAAGGTTTTGGAGCGTGGGCATTATCGTGAGCTTGAGGGTTGGGCTGAGTTTTATGATGTTGTGAATAAGAATTTGAATTTGGCGATTAAGGCTCTTGAAAAAAATAATGTTGATAATGTGCGTGTTTATTTGGGGAGAATTAGAAATTCTTTGAATAAGTTTGATGGATATTTGGGTGAGTATATTAAGGATGTTTTTAAGAAGGCCGAGGTTAATAAGGCGTTTAAGATGTATGAGCATGGTTTGTCGACGGAGGCTACGGCGAATTTGTTGGGAGTGAGTCTTTGGGATTTGTCTTCGTATATTGGGCAGTCGCATATTGGTGATGCTCATGTTGCGATTACGATGCCAGTTGCTGAGAGGGTGAAAATTGCGGAGGGGATTTTTGAAGAATGAAATACCTAATTTTTGATGCGGGGCCGATAATTTCTTTGACGATGAATGGGATGTTGCCGATTATTGAGAAGTTGAAAAGCGTTTTCCTGGGTGAGTTTATTTTGACGCCGCAGGTTAAGAAAGAGGTTGTTGATAAGCCGATGAAGATTAAGAAATTTAAGTTGGAGGCTGTGAGGGTTCGGGATATGATTGAGCGCGGTGTGTTTAAGATGTCGTCTGATGTTATTCCTGATGATAGGTTGAATAATGAGACGAAGCGGATTTTGAAAACTGTGAATGGGGTTTTGAGGACGACGGCGACTGGGGAGAAGATGAAGATTATTCAGGATGGTGAGGCTGCGTGTATGGCGTTTGCGAAATTGTGTAAGTGTGATAATGTGATTGTGATTGATGAGAGGACTGCGAGGATGTTGGTTGAGGCGCCGCATGATTTGGAGAAGTTGATGGAGAAGAAATTGCATACGCCGTTGGATGCTGAGTTGAGTTTGTTGGATGGGTTTAAGGGGATTAAGTTTATTCGGTCGGCTGAGCTTTTGTTTGTTGCTTTTAAGAAGGGTTTGATTCCGATTAAGAAGAGTGCGGATTTGTTGGATGGGTTGCTTTATGGTGTGAAGTTTAAGGGTTGTGCGATTAGTTCTGGTGAGATTGAAGAAATGAAAAAACTAATTTAAGTGTCAATTTCTTGATAAAATTCTCCTTATGTATAAACATACACTGCGTCGAATTTTATGCTTCGAAATTGCCTGCTTAAATTAATTTTTTGAAGTTGGTTTAAATTAAATGGGCGCAGGAGGAATTTTTTATTCGCAATTTGCATTTCGTAAAATATTAATTAATTAATTTTACTCAAAGCGAATTGCTCACCCCCACCGAGGTATGCGTTAAATGGGCGCAGGAGGAATTTAACCCCCACCTCCCGGGCTGGAGCCGGGTAGACTAACATTATCCGATGCACCCAATAAAGAAGATAGAGTCTTTCCGTTTTTAAAGTTAAGTACTTTCTTTTCCCAATACTTTTATAAATAAGTTTATCTTAACTTTAGCATGGTGAAAAAGGTGGTGAAGAAGACTGTCACTGAAACTATCAATGATGATGGTTCCAGGAAGACTGTTGTTAAGGAGCATGCGCCGAAGGAAGTTGTGAAGAAGAAGCCTGCTGTGAAAAAAAAGAAGATGACGGCGAGGGAGCGGGAAGAGTTATTGATTGAGAATTTTGTTGGGCTTCAGCATGCTATGACGAATATGTCGATTAAGTTTGGTTCTTTGTCTGATAATATTAGTAAGTTGTTGCAGGTTTTTGAGGAGTCGGCGAAGAATTTTGTTTCTGGTGGAAAGAGTGATGATAGGGATATGTTGAAGAAGATTGATTCATTGTTGAACCAAAATAAGACGATTGCTAAGGGTTTGGTTTTGATGGAGGGGAAGTTGAGGGGGAGATCTGAGGAGCCGAAGGCGATACCACCTAGGGTGGAAATGAAGCCTAGGACGGAAGCACCTCAAATGAGACCCAGGCCACTTCCAAGCGCATGAGTTCTGTAGATGTTTCTATGATAGCCGCTGATCCATTTATTAGTAAATTTGTTTTTGCGATTATCCAAAATATTCGTGCCAAGAATTTTGATTATGATGACCGGCATGTGATTCACGCTGACATGGTTCCGAGAGCTTCTGAGAGGGTCATACATGCTTCGCTTGGGGAAAAGATCACTAGAAGGGTTCCTGCTATGGCTCCTGCTGTTCGGAAGAGAGATATGAGTGCTTTGGTCGCTCCGATTGCTAGGCCGAGGATGAGAGCGCCGATTCAGCAAGTTGCTCCCCCTGTTCAGGCTCAGACGATGGCTCCACCTATTCAGCAAGCTGCCCCAATTGTTCCGCAGGGTATGCCGCCTGGGTTGACTCAGGATTATGGGAAGATTACTCCTTTGTTGAATGATCCTTCGATTTCTACGATTGAGTGTCAGGGTCCAGGAAAGCCGGTGATGATTATTCGGGCTGGGCAGAAGCAGGTGACGAAGATTGTTTTGAGCGGGAAAGATATTAAGGAAGTTTTGGATAAGGTTTCGGATGCTGCGCATATTCCTTTGCTTGAGGGTGTGTTTCGTGCGGCTGTTGATAATTTTTCTATTAATGCTGTGATTTCTGAGATGATTGGTTCGCGGTTTGTGATTAAGAAGCAGACGGCTTATGCAATGCTGGAGCGGTAGGCTTAAAAGATATAATTTGATTATTTATTTATGGAAGATAAGATTACGCCCGAGAAGCTTGAGAAATATTTTGATTTGACTAGTCGGGCTTTGGCTGAGGTTAAAGAGAATATAATTTCTGGAAGAGAGGTTGATGCTAAAGAGATTGTTGATATGGTTTCTAATTATTTGTCAGATGCTAAGCACTTTGAGGGTAAGGGGGATTTTATTAATGCTTTTGCGGCTTTGAATTATGCGCATGGGTGGTTAGATTCTGGGGTTCGATTGAAGGTTTTTGATGTTACGGACGATAAGTTATTTACAGTCTGTTGATACTGATAGAACTCTTTTTAGAAAGTTTACATAGAGTTCTTGTGGAACTTCCTCTGGGCTTTTTCCCTTAAATTCTGGAACTAGTCTAGAAAGCTCCTTCCATCCTTTTGTGCCTCCGTCGTTTGCTAGTTTTTCTAATACTGCTTGTGGACCTGCGCCGTTTCCTTGATATTCTAAAGAATAATGCTCTCCTCTGTATTCGAACGTAACTTTCCCATCTTTTGCTTCGGCCAAGAAATTAAAGCCATGTAGTCCTCCGAACGTATTGAATTCTTCCGCTGTTCTTTGGGCGTAGCGCTCTGAATCTTGTTGGGCTTGACTCATATAATTATAGGTTTTTGAAGTTAATAATATTTACTATACCAGAATGTATATAAATTGGGTTTGTCTTTTTGGGTTATGGAAAAAACTTGGGTGATAAGTTTGGGTGGTTCGCGGATTGTGCCGGATGATGTTGACGATAAGTTTCTTGCGAGGTTTAAGAAATTGATTGATGCGCATCGTGGTGTGAGATTTGTGGTTGTGACTGGTGGAGGTTCTACGGCGAGAAGATATATGTCGGCCTTGAGGAAATTGGGCAAGAAGACGCAGACTCAGTCGAGGGAAGGGATCGCGGTTACGAGATTACATGCTGGATTTATGGCGAGGTTTTTTGGGAAGTCGGCTAATAGTAGTGTGCCGTTGAATATGAAGGAAGTTAAAAATTCGCTTGGGAAAAATCGTGTTGTGTTTTGTGGGGCGTTGAGATATGGGACGAAGCTTACGACTGATGGTGTGGCGGCGAGGGTTGCTGGATATTTGAAGAGTCCGTTTATTAATTTGACTAATGTGAAGGGGTTGTATAGTGCGAATCCGGCGACTCATAAGAATGCGAAGTTTATTGGGAAGATTGGTTGGAAGAAGTTTTATGATATTGCGAAGGGAATTAAGTTTGCGGCTGGGCAGCATTTTGTTTTGGATCAGTCGGCGGCGAATGTGATTATGAAGAAGAAGATTGTGACTTATATTGTTGGGTCGCTTTCTGCGATTGATAATATTCTTAAGGGGAAGAAGTTTGTTGGGACGAGGATTGGGGGATGAAACTGAAAAAAATTAAATCTAAGGCTGGGATTGTTGATGGTTGTGATGGGTATTTGATTGATGCTGATGAGAAAGTTGCTCGGGCTATTGTTGCGTCGCTTAAGGATAAGAAATTTGGTGGGGTTGTTGCTGTGCTTGGTCGGAGTGGTGGATTTAACAGGAGAGTTGTTGAGAGTTTGAAGATTGATTGTTTGGTTTCTCCTGAGTCGGGGGATAGGAAGGATAGTTTGAAGCAGAGGGATTCGGGTTTGAATCATGTTGTTGCTAAGGCTGCTAAGGCTAAGGGTATTGAGGTTGTTATTGATTTTGATTCTTTGGTTGAGATGAAAGGTAAAGAGAAGGCTTTGGGGTTGGCGAGAATTATGCAGAATGTTAAGATTTGTCGGCGGGCTAAGTGTGGGATTAAGATTTGGGGAAGTGTCGATGAAAAGGCTTTGAGGAGTTTTGGGTTTAGTGTTGGAATGTCGAGTGTTGAGGTTAGGAAGGCTGTTGCTGCGGAGATTTTATAAAGAGTTTTGTCTTAGGTTTTTTGATGGTGAGTATTACTGGTTATGCTGTGGATGTTGTGAGTGGGATTGGGAATCATATCGCGAAATTGCCGGCGAGTGAGGCGATTATTTTTGATATTGCTGTGATCTTGATTGTTGCTGCGATACTTGCTTTTATTGCTAAGTTTTTGAGGCAGCCCTTAATTCCTGCTTATGTTTTAACTGGTTTGATTATTGGTCCGCTTGTTTTCGGATTTGTTAGGAATTTGGATTTGATTTATGCGTTCTCTGAGATTGGAATTGCTTTCCTGTTGTTTACGGCGGGGCTTGAGATTTCGTTTAAGAAGATTAAGGAGGCTGGGCTGAAGAAGATTGTTTTGATTGGGTTGTTGCAGGTTGGTGTGATTTTTGCGTCTGTGTTTTTTCTTGCTGACTTTATGGGGTTGACTAGTTTGCAGGCTGCTTATATTGGTATTATTTTGGCGTTTGGTTCTACGATGGTTGATATTAAATTGTTGGCTGATCGTGGTGAGTTGGTGACTTTACATGGGCGTTTGGTTTTGGGTATTTTGTTGTTTCAGGATTTGATTGCTATTATTGCGATTGTTGTTTTTACTTCTGGTAATTTTGCTGTTGGTCCTCTGTTTATTGCTTTTGCTAAGCTTGCGACGATTTTGATTGTGGCGATAGTTTTGCAGAAATATGTTTTGAATAAGTTGTTTAGGTTTGCTGCTAGATCTAATGAGTTGTTATTTTTGTCGTCGCTGGCTGTGCTTTTCTTCTTTATTATTTTGACCTATGTTTCTGAGTTGTCGATTGTGATTGGTGCTTTTATTGCTGGGGTTTCTTTGGCTAATTCGCCGTTTAAGATGGAGTTGGAATCTCGTGTTGCTCCGCTGAGGGATTTCTTTGCTATTTTGTTTTTTGTCGCTCTGGGTATGCAAATTGTGTTTAGTGGGATTGGTGAGAGGATGGTTTTGTTGTGGGTGCTTTTGGCTGGTGCTTTTTTGATTAAGCCGATTATTACTTTGATTCTTTTGAGGGTTACTTGTTATCGTTCTCGGACTAGTTTCTTTACTGCGATTTCGCTTGCTCAGCTTTCTGAGTTCTCTTTGATTATTGGTGCGATTGGTGTTTCGATGGGTGCTTTGGATGTTTCGATTTTTTCGACTGTGATTTTGGCGACGATTATTACGATGTCTGTTACTCCTTACTTTATTAATTTGAAGGATGGGTTGTATCGGGTTTTTAAGTATCCTGTTAGGATGTTGCGGTTTTTGCCGATGAGAGATGATTTGAAATATGAGCGTGGGGACGATAAGGATGTTTTGTTGATTGGGTCGCATAGGATGGGTGGAGCTTTGATGGAGGAGTTGCTGGGTAAGAAAGATAAGTTGTTGGTTGTTGATTATAATCCTGAGGTGATTGGGATTTTGAAGAAGAAGAAGGTTTCTTGTATTTATGGTGATGTTACTAGCCCTGAACTCCTGGACAAGATTAATCTTAAGAAATTGAGGTTGGTAATTTCGACTATTCCTGATTATGGTGAGACTCTGCATTTGTTGAAGAAAATTAAGAGGGTTGCGCCGAAGGTTAAGGTTGTTGTGACGGGGTCGAGGATTAGTGAGGCTTTGAGATTGTATAAGGCTGGGGCTGATTTTGTTGTGACGCCGAAGATTATTGCTGGCCAGGAGTTGGCTGAAGTTATACACGGCAGTAAGATGGATCTGAAGAAGGAGAAGAGGAAGCATTTGAAGCATTTGAGTGAGATACATAAGTTGCTTTACTAAACCTTAAAAATGCGTTAATCTATGGAGCTATATGGAAGATAAATTGATTATTGAGTCGTTGTCGCCGATGGAGCGGAGCGTTTTGCCGAAGTTGAGTGGAGATTTTTTGAGTATTGAGGATGTTTCTGAGAACGCTGATTTGGATAAAACTACTGCCCTGAGAGCTGTTGGGTTTTTGAAGAATAAGGAGCTGGTTGAAGTTGAGAGCGCTGAGAAGAAAGTTGTGATTCTTGGGATTTTGGGTGTTAATTACTTGAAGAAGGAGTTGCCTGAGCGGGTTTTGTTGAATAAGTTGTCGGAGAAGAAATCTATTTTGATTGGGGAGATTCGAAATGTTTGTGGGTTGAATGAGAATGAGGCGAAGATTGCGTTGGGGACTTTGAAGAAGAAGGCGCTGATTGGTATTGATGGCGGGAAGTTAGTTTTGAATGCGAAGTCGAGTGAGGTTTCTAGCAAGATGGTCGAGGAGTTGTTTCTTGAGAAGTTGCCGATGGAGGTTGGGGAGGTTAAGGACTTGGATGCTTTGGCTTTTGAGAATTTGAAGAAGCGAAAGGATATTGTCGAGGTTGAGGAGCAGAAGTCTATGAGTGTTAAGTTGACTGGGTTGGGGGTGAAGATTTCTAAGATGAATTTGGATGATAATTTGCTGGAGGCTTTGACGCCGAAGATTTTGAAGCAGAACGCGTGGAAGGGAAAGAAGTTTAGGCGGTATGATTTGTCGTCGCCAGTTCCGAGGATTTATGGGGGGAAGAGGCATTTTACGAATCAAGCTAAGGATCATGCGAAATCGATTTGGTTGGAGATGGGTTTTAAGGAGATGAGTGGGAATTTGGTCGAGACTGGGTTTTGGGTTTTTGATGCTTTGTTTACGGCTCAGGATCATCCGGTTCGGGAGATGCAGGATACGTTTTATTTAAAGGACATGAAGGGTGAGCTGCCGGCTAAAGATATTGTTAGCGGGGTTAAGAAGGCTCATGAGGGTGGAATTGATGGGTCTAAGGGTTGGCAGTATAAATGGGAGGAGGAGAAGGCAAAGAAGGTTTTGCTTAGGACGCATACTACTAATTTGTCGGCTAGGAAGTTGAAAGAGATTGCGGATACTAAAGAATTTCCTGCTAAGTACTTTTCAATTGGAAAATGTTTTAGGAATGAGACTGTGGATTGGTCGCATGGTTTTGAGTTTAATCAGACTGAAGGGATTGTGGTTGATGAGAATGCTAATTTTAGGCAGTTGATTGGATATTTGACTCAGTTCTTTAATAAGATGGGATTTGATAAGCTTAGAATTAGGCCTGCTTATTTTGCGTATACCGAGCCGTCGTTGGAGATGGATTACTTTCATCCTGTGCATAAGAAGTGGGTTGAGCTCGGGGCGGCGGGGATGTTTAGGCCTGAGGTTACGATTCCTATGTTTGGGAAGCATGTTCCTGTGTTGGCTTGGGGTCCTGGATTTGATAGAATTATGACTCAGTTTTTTGAGATTAATGATTTGAGGGAATTGTATAAGAATGATATTAGTAAATTACGGGAGACTAAGGTTTGGAGATAAGATGACTATATTAACAGTTGATAGGAAAGAGTTTGAGAAGAAGGCTGGGAAGGTTACTAAGGAGCTTGAAGATAAGATTACGATGATGGGGACGCCGATTGAGGAAGTTAGTGATGCTGAGGTTAGTGTTGAGGTTTTTCCTAATAGGCCTGATTTGTTGTCGATGGGGAATTTTGCTAGGGCTGTGAATCAATTTAACGGGAAAGGAAAGGTTGCTAGTTTTAAGATTAATAAGCCAGAGAGTGATTTTGTTGTGACGATTGATAAGAGTGTTAAATCGGTTAGGCCTCATACGGTTTGTGCAATTGTTAAGGGATTGAAGTTTGATGACGCTAAGATTAAAGAGATTGTTGATATTCAGGAGAAGTTGCATAATTCGCTTGGGCGGAAGAGGAAGAAGTTGGCGATTGGGATTTACCCGCTTGATAAGATTAAGTTGCCGATTAGGTTTATTGGACGGAAGCCTGAGGATATTAAATTCTTGCCGTTGGAGGCTAAGGCTGAGATGACAGGTAGGCAGATTTTGAGAGGTCACCCCGCTGGTCGTGAGTATGCTGATTTGTTGAAAGACATGGAAGTGTTTCCGATTTTTGTTGACGCTAATGATGAGATTCTTTCGATGCCGCCGATTATTAATTCTGAGAAAACTGGCAGGATTGATGAATCTACTAAGGAAATTTTTATTGAGTGCTCTGGGTATAATTTGGTTTATTTGAAGAAGTGTTTGAATATTATTGTTGCGGCTTTGGATTCTATGGGCGGAAAGGTTTATGCTATGGATGTTAAGGATTCCAAGGACAAGGATTTTGTGTCGCCTGATATGAGCGCTGAGGAGTTGAGTTTTAAGATCGAGGATATTGAGAAGACGCTTGGGATTTCATTGAAGGAGAAGGATGTTGTTGGTTATTTGGCTAGGATGGGGATTGGTTATGATGTTAAGAAAAAGGTTGCTTTAATTCCTGCTTATCGTGCTGATATTTTGCATTGGGTTGATTTGGCTGAGGAGGTTGCGATTGCTTATGGTTATGATAAGTTTGTGCCTGAGATTCCTGAGATTTCTACGATTGCCGAGGAGAATCCTGTTGATAAATTAAAAAGGACGATTGGAAATGTTTTGGCTGGTGTTGGGTTACTGGAGACTTCTAGTTATCATTTGACGACTAAGAAGAATGTGAAGAGAATGCATTATGAGTTTAATGATTTTATTGAGGTTGAGGATTCGAAGACTGAGCGGGATGTTTTGAGGATTGATTTGTTGACGAATCTTTTACAAATAGCTTCGGAGAATAGTGATGCTTCCTACCCGCAGAAAGTTTTTGAGATGGGGACGGTCTTTGCTCGGGATGAGAATAGCTCAACAGGTGTTTTTGAAAAAGAGAGATTAGCGATTGCTTTAGCTGATGAGAATATTAGGTTTACGGAGATGAAACAGATCTTGGATTATTTGTTTAAAATGTTGGACGTTGAGTACTCGATTGAGGCAGTGGATAATTCGAATTATATTATTGGTAGGTGCGGAAAGATTGTTGTTAAGGGGAAAGAAGTTGGGCTTGTTGGTGAGATTGCGCCTAGGGTTTTAAAGAATTGGAAGATTAAGATGCCTGTTGTTGCGTGTGAGATGGGGCTTGGGTTTTTGATGGAAGAATAATTGCGAATATGTTAGTTTTAAGAATTTGTGTATGTTGTATCTTTTAAGGAGTAACATGTAGTAACCTTTATAAGTTAAATAATTTCTAATAAGATATGGAAGGGAATTATCTTGAGGCAGAGAAATTGCTGCGAAAATCTATTGAAGCTAATGGGGATGTTAGTTGGGCAGCTGTTGACAATAAGAAAATGGGGAAAGCTTATGGAAAGCTGGTTGATATCTTCGGGAATGAATTGAGCTCTGGAAATAGACAGGAAATAGTTCAAACAATGATAAGGAATTCTGGGTATTCTGAGACTGCAGAAAGTCCTGAAACAATCTTCACGACAGCGGTGGATGGTGAAAATCAATATGATGTGGCTGCATGTGTTTATTTACCCGGAGCGGATCTTCCAGTATTTGTTCATGAAGGAACTCACTTTTTAGCTCATTACGGTCCGAAGGCAGAAAGAATAATTCAAAAAGATATACCTCTTGCAAATGTCTTGGAGTATTTTTTCAGGTTAAGACAAGATCCTTCTCGCTTGGAAGAAATTACTGGAGGAGTAGATTTAAAGACGCTAAGAAGTGTTGCGGCTAATCCATTTTTAGATGACTCGGTAGAACATTCTAATGGGGAAACTAGGGAGGCAATTATAACTGCGGTGAATGCTTATGCTGAATCTGAGCGGCATGGGGAGCAAGCGGGAATTGCTTATATAAGAAATTTGATGGTGGAATCAAATGCCTAGGTTTGAGAAAGCAAGAGATGGGATTGAGTATGTGGTTAGGATTCCTGGAGAAATAACTGTAGATGATCCCGTTGGAGCACATATTCTAAAGAGGGTAGATGCAAATCCTAATATCAGGACAAGGTTTGGTGCGAAACAGGTAAGATATGATAAGCTCCTAGAAGACTTTGAGAATAGTGATCTGCCCAAAGAATACTATGATGCTTTAATGAATAGAATGGGTCATATAACAAAACCTCTTGCGCAAATAAGAGATGAAAGAGTCTTTAGAGGAAATGCGTCAAAAAATGGCCCTCTTTTAAAACAGCTTTTTGGCGAAGAGGACAAACTGTCCGCAGAACAGATTAAGGAATTGACATATAGACTTGGTGATTTTGGTGGCTTTAAGGGGTATGTCAAGGATTATATTTCGCAGAGATTATCTGACTTGCCAAATGAATTTTCTGAATATAAAGAAGAAATAAGGGCTTCGAGTCAGTCGGGAAATATGAAAGGCTTAGTAACTGCGCTGACTAATTTGAGAAGAGTGGTGGACTTTCATGTAGATTATGGACACGGAACTTTTCTTAAATGGCATACCAATAGAGATCTTATGGCAAAATATAGCGAGGCAAACAAGAATGGAAGTATATTTGAATTCTTAGATGTTGCTCGAGAAGTTGTAGGGAAACATAATAAAGCTAAGTCTTAATCTTTTGAAATGATTAGCCGAAGTAACTTCGTTTTTTTGATATGTCATCAGTTTCGAAATTTGTTTCTAGGTTTTCGATGAGCTTCATTATTGTCGGCTTGAACTCTTGCCAGATTATGAAGGCTTCGTTGATGAATTTTGCTTCTTCTTTCTCGTTGTAGATTGTGTCGAGTTTCATTATTTCGATTTGGGTTCGTGATAGGGCCTTGTAGATTTTCTTTATTGTTTCTTTGTCTGTTTCGGACATATTTCTGATAATTGAAAATACGAACATTGGGGGTGAACTTGGGTTAATTAGAGTTTCAAAAAGATGGAGATATGCTGCGATCTTTTCATTGATTGTTCTACGAATTTCCCGGACTAAGAACATTGATTCTTTATCTTGGATCTTCTCGATGTCAAAATCTTCGGCTATTTTTTGGAATTCAGGCAAACTATGTTTTTGTGCTAGTTCGTTATATACTGCTTCGAAGTCGAAGTCGTCTTTTTCCATAAAGTAGTTGCGAGGGGAGTGTTTATAAATTTAAGTGGGGAAGAGTTTATGTTGCCGCAGTAGCTCAGTTTTGATAGAGCGCGTCATTGGTAAAGTAAGTTCGAAGAACTTTCATGTTTTGAATTTAAAAATCCAAAAATGACGAGGTCACGGGTTTGATCCCCGTCTGTGGCTTATCTTCTGGGCTGATCTGTGTCTGTATTGTTTACTTTAATTGCATTTCCGACTAGTCCTACTGTGTCGGATCCTATGTCCCAGAGGCTTGATGCTGTTTGACCGATCCATCCGAAGTAGATGTAGACTGCGTTGACGACTCCTCGTGGTGATGTTAGATCGACTTGGCTTGATGTGAATATGTTTATCATTGAGAAGTATATTAGGGCTCCGATTAGAACTATGATTACGACTTTCATTTTTCGGGAATGGTGCTCCATTTTTAGATACCAGAGGCCGGCTAGAACGAATACTGCTACTATCACCCATTGGACTATCATGTTATGTTAAAGGGATTGTGTTATAAAAAGTTATCTTTTTATAGTTGAAAATGTTTGGTTAATTATGAAGAAGAGGCTTAAGGTTTATTTATTTAGACATGGGAAGACGACGTTTAATCGTGATGGGCGCTTCACGGGGCAGTCAGAAGCTAGGTTGACGGCGGAGGGTCGGAAGCATGCGAATATTATTGCTAAGAAATTGAGGGGTAAGAAGTTTGAGGTTGCGATTCGTACTCATTTGTCTAGGTCAAAGGATACATTGAGGCCTGTTTTGGAGTTTCATCCTGAGTGTAAGATTATTTTGGAGGATGATAGGATGATTGAGAGGAGTTATGGTGATCTTGAGGGGACGACACATGAGCAGTTTATTGATAGAATTGGTGAGCGGAGTTATGATTTGAGGGTTCATGGGGATGCGATTGAGAATCTTGAGCCGAAGTTGAGGGATAAGGTTGAGGAGTTTTTGGGGAAGGAGGAGTATAAGGCGATTCATAGAGGGTATAAGGTTGCGGCTCCGGGTGGCGAGTCTTTTAGGGATGTTGAGAAAAGGGTTAAGAAGTTTATTAAGTGGCTGAAGAAATATATGAGAAAGAATAAGGTTAATGTTGCGATTTCGGCGCATGGGAATTCTATTCGGTTGTTTCGTAAGATAATGGAGAGGGCCCCGAAGAAAGAGGTTGTTAGTTGGTTCATTCCTTATGATAAGGTTTTTGAGTATTCGATTTAGAAATTATTCTTCGTTTTCATCTGCTTCGTCTGCTTCTGATGCCATCCATGCCCACCATGGTCTTTTGACTTCTATCTCTTCTCCGGTCTCTGCGTCAATTCTTGTTAGAACATCTTCGTGATTTTTGATGAAACCAAAAATTCTGAAAGTCTTTCTTGCTCTGGCTTCGTAGACTGCTTGAGTTCTATTTCCTTCGCCGACTTCTTTGAGTTCGATTGTGCAGTTTCTTGTTTCGTTGCAATTTTTTAATCTTAATCTTTTAAGTGCTTTTTCTGAAGCTGTGTCTGGCATTATTTTTATTAGGGCGTTTCTTCCGTTGCTTAGTCTTACTCTTAGTTCGCTTGCGTTGCTTCCATTAGTTAGATTCAATCTTGTTCTGATTCTGGCCTTTTGTGCTCGAAGCTCTATGATTTCAGAATTTATTTTTCTTAAAATTAGTCTTCTTTCGTCTAGTAATATTTCTTCACCAGCTTGCATTCTTTCCCTTATACCTGCCATGGCTTCTACCTGCAGAGCTCTTCTTTCTTGTGTGCCATTCTGTGCCGCGACTACGCCTAGCATTGCAATTAGGAATGTCGTTAAAAGTAAAACTGTTATCACCTTTTTCATAAGATTAATAAGCTGATTTGATATAAAAAGTTATGGTTTATCGAATAGGAAAGTTGAAATTGAAGAATCGGTTTTTGTTGGCGCCGATGCTGGAGCCGAATGATGTTGCGTTTAGGTTGTTGTGCAAGAAGGCTGGATGTGGCTTGACTTATTGTGGGATGACTTCTCCTTTGTCTAGACAGAAGATGTTCTTGGATGATAAGCCTGCGGTTCAGTTGTTTGGGAATTCGGCAAAGGGAATTGCGAGCTTTATTAAGAAATATGATTCAAAGGTTTCGCTTTGGGATTTTAATTTGGGGTGTCCGTCGAAGTTGTCGAAGAAGATGGGACATGGGGCATATCTATGTATTGATGCATTCGCACCCAAGGGTGTACCTCCTGCCCAGAAGGCATCCGCTGGCGCGGACAAGGGAGGCAATATTGAGACGATTGAGAAAATTTTGAAAGTGATGTGTGGGGCTACTAAGAAACCTGTGACGATTAAGTTGAGGAAGTCTGGGAAGGCTATTGAGATTGCTAAGATGGCTGAGAAATATGTTGATGCGATTGGGATTCATGCTCGGACTGCTTCACAAGGTTATTCTGGTGATGTTGATTATGATTTTGCTTTGAGGCTGAAGAAGGCCGTTTCGGTTCCTGTTATTTATTCTGGGAACGTTAATGAGAAGAATGTTAAGAAAATTTTGAAGGATTTTGATTTTGTATTTGTTGGGCGAGAAGCGATTGGGGATCCTGGGATTTTTGCTCGATTGAATGGTAAGAAATCTAAAATCGGATTTAGGGGTTATTTGAAGTTGGCGAAAAAGTATAAATTGTTTTTTAGGCAGATCAAATATCAGGCGATGAATTTTACGAAGGGTGTTGTTGGGGCGAAGAAATTGAGGTTGGGTTTGATTGGAGCGAAGAGTATTGGGGATGTCGAGAGGGTAGTTTTAAATAATAAGTTAGGTTGAGGTTTTTATGATTTGGAAAATAATTGCGGTGATGCTGGTTGTGCTTTTGGTTTTGTTTTCTGCTTCTTATGTTTACCAATATATGCCTCATGATGCCGTTGAGTTGAGGCAGGGGAATACTGTGCCCGAGTCTATTGTTATGGTTGAGTATGGCGCGGTTCCTGTGTTTGCTGAGAACTTGAGGTTTAATCACAATGATATTTCTTATTTTATTGAGAATGACTGTAATGGTGTTCGGAGTGCCGCGATGCGTGAGGCGTTTAATATTTTTGAACAGAGGATGAAAATTGTTTCGTTTTATGAGGTTAGTGGCGGTGCTGATATTGATGTTGGGTGTTCTGATGATTATATTGAGGTTGGGGAAAGGTTGTTCGCTGCCGGAGAGGGCGGCCCTTCTAGAATAATTAACACTAGCGTTTTTAAGACGATCGAGAAAGGGAAAATTATTTTGTATGATGAGCCAAGGTGTGTAACTCCGAATGTTGAGATTCATGAGCTTGGGCATGTTTTTGGGTTTGATCATTCGCCTAATCCTGGAAATATAATGTATAATGTTTCGCGATGCGACCAGCATATTAGTGAGGATATGGTTGATTTGATTTCTGAGCTTTATTCGATTGAACCTTTGGCGGATGCTTCGATAAGTGATGTTGAGGCTGTGACTCGTGGGCGATATTTGGATTTTAATATTACTGTTTTGAATGAGGGGTTGCTCGATATTGATGCTATGAATTTAACGATTTTTGTTGATGGCGAGGAGGCTCAGATTATGGATCTTGGTAAAATTGGGATTGGTTATGGTAGGACGCTGAAGGCTACAAATGTTATGATGGATTCTAGGGGTTCTGATAAAATTGATTTTGTTCTTGATAGCGAAAAGGCTGTTCGGGAATTGAATGAAGGAAATAATGTCGTTGAAATGACTGTTGGTTCTTGATAAAACTTAAAAACCTGTCGTGGGTGGAATTTTAATGGAAAGAGATGAGTTGGAATATTTGGAGATTTTGAAAGGGTTGATGGAATTGCCGTTTCAGGTTGGCAAAAATTTGTTGATTGATTTTTTGAGTGGGAACTTGAAGAATAAGTCTGTGATTAAGAATCAGTTGGATGTGTTAAATGGGTTTGGGAGTTTGAATTGGGATTCTGGTAGGATTTCGAATGAGATCGATAAGTTGATTGTGAGTGGAATGATTGAGATGGTTCAGAGTGATTATAATCGTTTTGTGAAAGTTTTGGGTTTGTCGATTAAAGGTCGGAATGAGATTACGAATCCTACTTTGCCTGATAAAAAATTGGCGAAAAGAGCTGAGTTTAAGGAGACTGAAATTAGCGATGAGGATAGGGCTCTGTTTGAAGAGCATGGACAGTTTTTGAAAAGATTTAATGATGAGCAAAAAAAGGCGATTGTTTCTGGGGCGCCGAATGTGCTTTGTGTTGCTGGGGCTGGATCTGGGAAGACCACAATTTTAACGAAGAGGATTGAGTTTTTGGTGAAATGTAAGGGTGTTGATCCGTCGAAGATTTTGGCGATTACTTTTACGAGAAAAGCTAGGAAACAAATGGAAGAGCGGCTTGCTAAGTTGGGGGTTAGTGGTGTTCTTGTTAATACTTTTAATTCGTTTTGTGAGAAAATTTTGAGAAGACATGAGGCTCAGATTTATGGGCGACCGATTCGGGTGCAGAGTTATGGAGATAAGATTCTTGCGATGAATATGGCTTTGGCTTCGTTGGGGATGGATATGCAGGACGTTGTGAATAGTTATTTTAATTTGTCACAGAAGAAATTTATGACTGGGAGTCAGATGGCGAATAGTTTTATGAATGATTGTTTTTCGGTGATGAATTATTTTAAGGTGACTGGAAGTGAGCATGATTTTTCGAAGGATGTTGATATTCGTGATAGGAAAAATGCTGAGAGAATTTTTAGGATTGTGAAATTTTTGAGGGAGCATATGGAGGTTCAGGGCTTGAGAGATTATAGTGATCAGATAATTGATGCGATTGGTTTTTTGAAAAAGAATGCTGGGGCGATTCCGCAGTTTGAGCATGTTTTGGTTGATGAGTATCAGGACGTGAATGCGATGCAGATTGAGTTGTTGGATTTATTGGCGGCTCCTAATTTGTTTGTGGTTGGGGATCCGAGGCAGAGTATTTTTGGATGGAGGGGTTCTGATATAAAATATATTTTGGACTTTGAAAAGGGGCGAGATAATGTTGAGGTTGTGCATATGACTAAGAATTATCGGAGTGCGCAGGAAATTGTTGGGTTTATGAATCATGCGATTTCTGATATGGGGTTGCCGGATTTGGAGCATCAGCAGTTTAAGGTTGGGAAGGATGAGCGGATTGTAAGGATTTTGGATTTTGAAAATGAGGAGGCTGAGCGGGCTTTTGTGATTAGGAATATTGTTGATGGAGATGTTCCTAATAATAAGATTTTTGTTTTGGCGAGGACGAATCGGCAGTTGAATGAGTTATCTAGGTTGATGAAGACTGCTGGGATTCCGCATTTTGTTAGAGAGGATGATAGGGGTCAGGTTATGAAAGAGGGCGAGGAGGCTGTGACTTTGGCGACGGTTCATGCGATTAAGGGGCTTGAGGCGAAGAAGGTTTTTGTGATTGGAGCGAACGAGCAGAATTTTCCGTGTAAGGCTAGTGACCATCCTGCTATTGAGATGTTGAAGACTGAGGATTATGACCGGGAGGAGGAGGAGCGGCGTTTGTTTTATGTTGCGATTTCTCGGGCGAAGAAAATTTTGTATGTGACTTATTCTGGGAAGAAGCCTAGTTATTATATTAATGATGAGATGCGGGCTTTGGCGAATCCTGGTGAATCTGGTGGAAATAAAACTTTGGAGAAAGCTGTTGTTGATGATGGGGTTGTCGGGGAATTGAAAAGCTGGAGGGCGGCTGTTAGCGGGGAGAGGGGTGTTTCTTCTTTTATGATTTTGACTAATGCTACGATTGATGAGATTGCTCGGGTGATGCCTAAGGACGCTGATGAGCTGGCGAAGGTGAAGGGAATTGGTCCGGCGAAGTTGGTTGAGCATGGTGGGAAAATTTTGGATATTGTGAATGGGGTTTGGGATTAGTATTCTGTGATGTATATGTTGTAGGACAATAATGTTTTATAAGCTGAGGTATTTAATTTTCTTACCCGGGAAAGAGAGTTAAGTGATTCAATAAAGATGAATACAAAAAAAATGCTGGGACTCGGGTTGGTTGTTGTTTTCTTAGTTTCAAGTTTTATGATTGTTAGCGCTGAGAGTTTTAGATGGGATGTTGATTCTACAGCGACGGGCACGCTAACTACTACTACTAATGGTGTAATTATTGTTAGAAATCCTGATGGCGCTGGTGGGCCACACTTGACTGGAAATGCGGCTTGTACAAAAAATGGGTATACCGGTTGTAATAAAGTTCTTGCTGGAGTTATTGGTTCTCATGATGATCATTATATTCCTTTGAATTATAACTGTCATTATATTTTCTTGGATGGGCGACATGATAGGCCGGTTTTGCAGGTGAGTTGTTCTAAAACTACGACAACTAGTTCTGTTGCTTTAGCTGGTAATGATTTTGGGGATGAAACAATTTCCTTTGCTGATGGAATTAAGAATTTTGGGAAGTTCAGTATTTCTTATCCTGGTTATAGTTCGATTACAAATAAAGTTCATACTTTGAGTGTTGATTCGAGTGATGTTATGGTTTGGTTTTCAACTGGTGGATCTAGCACTTCTAGCACTTCTGCGAATATTATGGGATGCTTGGATTTGGATTCTAATGATGTTTGTGATTATCTTGATGACGATAAGGATGGAGATGGATATGATGCGAGTGTTGATGATTGTGATGATAATGATGCTTCGATAAATCCTGGGGCAACTGAAGTTTGCGATAGTGTTGATAATGACTGTGATGGTTCTGTCGATGAGGGTTGTGGAGTTTTTGGTACTTACTATAGAGATTTGGATGGTGATGGGTATGGTAATTTAGGGAATCCTATTATTTCTTTTGGTGCTCCTCTTGGATATGTTGGTAACAATGATGATTGTGACGACTGGCGCGCTAGTGTGCACCCTGGTGCTGTTGAGATTTGCGGGAATGATATTGATGAAGACTGTGATGGTGTAGCTGACGATGGATGTACCACGCCTGTTGATGATGATAAAGATGATGATGGGTATAATGCTAGTGTTGATGATTGTGATGATAACGATGCTGCTGTGAATCCTGGGGCGATTGAGATTTGTGATGACGGGGTTGATAATAATTGTGATGGGGATATTGATGAGGGTTGTACTACTCCTGTTAATGACGATGTAGATGGTGATGGGTATAATGCTAGTGTTGATGATTGTGATGATAATGATGCTGCTGTGAATCCTGGAATGCTAGAAGCTTGTGATGATGGGGTTGATAATAATTGTGATGGAGATATTGATGAGGGTTGCGGGACTACTGATTCAAATGCTCCTGTTATTGATTTTTTTGCTCCTTTTGATGGACAGATTTTCTATGGGCTTCCTTTTGTTGTTGATTTTGTGTTTGGAGTAAATGATCAGTCTGATGTTTTTGATTGTCATGTGGATATTAATGGGGAGTCGCATACTGTGATTAATGTTAACAAGAGTGAGAATAATAGCCTTGAGGTTAGTTTGGATGAAGGGAATTATAGCGCGATGGTTTTCTGCGCTGATTCTTTTGGTAATATGGGAAATGGTAGCGAGGTTTTGTTTGGTGTTGAGCAGTTTGGAACTTGTTCTGTTGATGCGAATTGTACTGATTATTATGGTGAGCGATATTGCTCCGGAGACGACATCTACCAGACTTTCCACGACTTGAGCTGTGTTGGTGGAAGTTGTGTTGAAAATGTTAGTGAGGTGTTTGTGAAGGGCTGTAAGGATGATTGCAGGAGTGGGAAGTGCCGAAACGATGACGATGATGACGATGATGACGATGATGAACCTGTGAATTTTTTTGTTAGTAGAGATACTTTGGTTCCTAGTGTGATTGGGGTTAATGCTTCTGGTGATATTAATCTTGGGACTTATGCTAGTGCTGAGAGCAATAGGCTTCCTTGGGTTTGGATTTTTCTGTTGATTGTGGGCGTTGTGGTTTTGTTGTTCGCTATTGTTTGGGCTGGGATGGATTGATGTTAATCTCGGTGTCGCAATCTTTAAAAGCTGTTTTATTCTCTTTTTGTTATGCTCCTATAGTCTAGAGGCCAAGGATGCCACCCTCTCAAGAGGTGGGAAACCCTCGTCGATGAGACAACGGTTTCATGTTCGCTTGAACAACCACTAAAATCTCTCACGAGATTTTGTTGGAGAACGGTGGTGACCCGGGTTCGAATCCCGGTGGGAGCGTTATACCCTCTTGACCAATCGCGGGGACATATTTTTTGTTTAGAAATAACTAAATGAAAACTAAAAAACAAGAATTTTTGAAAAATATGTCACCAGTAGGTGGTCGACAATTATTATATAGTCTATTTTTGTGGACACTGACACCATGAAAATTGATCCTTACAACCACGAAGGGTCGCTGACCCGTTGGAAAGATAAGGTGCGGGAATTGGGAGGAATTCCTGACATCTCGAGACAGAACTCGGAGATAATTTTGAAATACATGAGCGACATGGAACTCGGAATTAACACATCCCTATCGAGTAAAAAAGGAGCGAGAAGTTTTGTTCGAATCAACACAATAAGACAAAGACTTACATTCCTAGCCAAGAAATTCAAAGAAATTCTTGATGTTGATGATATGATTCTCCTAACTGAGCAACAAATTTGTTCATTCTTTGTTGACATGCGTAAGGGCGTCATAAAACGGCAGGACGGGCGCAGATATAAGGCGACACGAGACTTTGTTAAGATATTTAAGGCATTCTGGCACTGGTGGCAAAAAGTCGCACGTAAGGCGGGACAAACGGTTGAAGACATTACAGTTTACCTAGACTCCTCGGGAGAGAAACCCGAATGGGTATATCTCAACGAAGAACAAATCAGAATCTTCTGTGATAATTGCAATTTAAAATATAAAGTTCTTACTATGTTTTTGTTTGATACAGGCATTAGGGCTCCGACCGAATTACTGAACATGAAAGTTTCTGATTTGTCTAGAGATTGCAAGGAACTAAATATTCGAGATGAAGTTTCGAAAACATTTGGTAGGAGAATTAAGTTAATGCTTTGCTCAGAATTGATTAAGAGATACATCAAAGAGAATAACTTAAGTCAAGACGATTATATATTCAAATTCAGCCCCTATGTTGCCAATCGTTACCTGAAAAGGTTAGCTAAAAAATTATTTGGCGATGAAAAGAGTTTGGCTGGTCAGAATTATTCTGATTTGACGATGTATGATTTTAGGCATTGTAGTTGTTGTTATTGGCTTGTGAGATATAAATCTGAGTCGGCTCTTAAATTTAGATTTGGTTGGAAGAAATCAGATAAGATTCATTATTATTCTGAAATGCTTGGAATGAGAGATACGATTAGTGAAGAAGATTTATTGGTCGATGTCACAAAAACGGAATTAGAACAAAGATTAGTCAAATCAGAAAATAGAAGTGAGCTTCTAGAGGCTCAGGTCGAAGCCATGAAGAGACAGATGGCTGCGATAAAAGTTGATGTGAATAGGGTTCATTGGGGTATTAAGGAGGCAATAAGATTGAAACTTCTGAAGACTTGTTAATTCCATTCTTATTATTGGCGATAGCTTTCTCTTTTATTCTTGCCGAACCGATTCATAAGATTGAGAAAGAAATTCAAGAATTTCCAAGTAAATTAGTATCTTTTTTTACTAATACGATTTTTATTATTTTCATAATTATTTTGTTTTCAGTTGGATTAATTTTTCTAATATTCTTCAAATATAAATCACATAGAGAACACAAAAGGATTGAAATAGAGAAAAAAGAAATTAGAAAATCATTCAGCCCTAAGGCTAGAAAAATTTACCTTAAGGAGAATGAAGATAAAGAAATTAATGAAAAAGAATCAGAAGAAGATGTTGAGGATGAAGAATCATACGAACCTCTACCAATAGGAACCTATCAAAAAAGTGTGAATATAAAGGTTGATTCAGGTAAAAGATATTTTCACAAGAAGGACATAAGCAAAGATGAAGTTGAATATCTTCTGGATGAAGGTTATCAAATTAAAAAATATAAAAACCTCTTAAATAGTAGAATGGAAAAATTTCTTTTACAGCCGAGACATAATGAAAGTTTTACTCATTTATTTTTAACCCATAATATTTCCGAATTTCTAGAAAAAGAAGGTATTGAGACGGAATTATACACAACTAAAAAACCAGATATTGTTTTTGAAATTCGTGGCAAGAGGTTTGCGATTGAAATAGAGACAGGTTCTATTTTTTCTAAGATTAGTAGGATGAAAGAAAAATTAAAAGTTCTAGAGAATTATGACAAGTGGTTTTTTGTTGTGACTGATAGAAATAAGGTGAAGAAGTACAAAAGATATGGAGATGCAGTAGATAAAAGATATGTAAAACCTAGGCTAGATAAGCTGATAAAACTCGCTAAAAAAGCCCAAAAATAGGACTCTGGATTTTGGGTGTGTAAATGGGGTCCTATCGTCGATAAATATTAGTATAAATTGGCAAAGAGTCAGTCGGCATAATATGTATGTGTAGGGGTAGTGACTAGGAGGTAAATTATTCTTATTTCTAGTTAATTCTCAAACGCTATCAGATAAAAATAATGTCGATGCTTAAATGGGAAAAAATCTGTTCTCTGCTTAAATTTCTTGTAGATTATTTTCTTATCTAGCTTCTTCAACGTGTCCTTTATATCTAAATCATAAAACTTTTTGTTTTTATCAAGATTTATAATTTTCCGATCCAATGTAATTATTCCCAAACCACCCTTTTTTATAACCCTTTTAAATTCCGATAAAACTTTTAGCACATCAGTATAGAATAATGAATTTACGCAATAAACAACATCAAAGGAATTATCTTTAAATGGCATTTTCCCCATATCTCCCTTAGTAAACTTTATTTTTGGGTAATCCTTTCTTGCCCTTTTGATAAATTTCATATCATAGTCCAACCCCTCTGCGACAATGTTTTTCTGGTTCAATAAATTCGTATGTTCTCCCTGTGCACAACCCACATCAAGAACCTTAACGGACCTCTTCTTAAAGTACTCATCTATTAACACGACAGTCAACTCCACATCATTTTTTCTATTTGTCCAATGAGATTTTCCCTTATGGATAATCTTTATTGTTTTCTTATCAATTCCCATATTAAAATAATTACAGCTCCTCTCTCCAAAAGACGACCCTCTTCTCAATAAAAACAACAGCAAAATACATAATTAATCCAATCAATACAACATATAATAAGCCCGCGAATACCATTGCTGAATCCAACAAAGAAGCTGAATAGCTAATTTGATACCCAAGTCCGACACTAGAACTAATAAACTCCGCTACAATTGCCCCTACCGAAGCGAGAGCGATACCTATCTTTAACCCAGTAAACAAATAAGGTAAAGAATATGGGATTTGTACATTCCTTAATATCTCTGTTTTCGTACTACCCGCAGCTTTCATTATATTAATAAAACCTTTATTCACAGACTCGATCCCTTTATTCAAATTAATAAAAATCGGAAAAAAGCAAACCAAACTAACAGTAATTAATTTTGGCAAAATTCCATGGCCAAACCAAATTAATAGAAGAGGTATTAGTGCAATTTTTGGTACAATTTGAACCCCGACAAGCATTGGGTGTATAATTTCCTTAACGTATCTAGAATATACTCCCAAGATAGCCACAATAAAAGCAAAAATTACGGCGACGAAAAAACCACTTAATATCTCTGACAAAGTCCAAAATGCATGCTCAGTTAAAATAGAAAAATTTTGTATAAATACTGTAATTATTTCTATTGGTCCTGGAAGCAAAAAAGACGGAATATTAAGAAAACCTACCACAAATTCCCAAATAACGAGTAGAAGCAATATCGTTCCAAGTTGATAAATTAGCTTTTTCAACTTAACACCTCTTGAATCTCATTAAGAATCTTATTATATTTTTTTAATGATTTTATTTTTTTAGTCCTTGGTCGAGGGAAGGGGACATCATAAACTTTCTTTACAATTGCAGGGCTTCCTTTTAAAATAAATATTCTATCCGACAACAAAATAGCTTCATCTATATTATGGGTAACCATAACAATCGTAATCAAGTGCTTTTTGCACAAATTCATAATCAACTCATTCATCTTGTATCTGGTTATATAATCCAAAGCTCCAAAGGGCTCATCCAGAAAAACAATATGTGGCCTAGTTATTAAAGCTCTTGCAATAGCAACCCTTTGTTTCATTCCACCAGAAAGCTGATGGGGATAATGATTTTCAAAGCCAGTTAGCCCAACCTCCTCGATCATTTCATCAACATTGACATCATGATTCAATATCTCCGCAAAAAAGACCACATTCTCCCTCAAAGTCTTCCATGGCAACAAATTCGCAGATTGCGTAACAAAACTAAATTTTTTCTGCAATTCTTTTGTCAATGCCTTACCCTCGTAATCTACCTTCCCCTCGTAATTCTCATCTAAGCCACTCAGAATATTTAAGAATGTAGACTTCCCACATCCCGATTCTCCAAGAATCGTTACAAATTCCCCTTCATTTATGCTAAAATTAACATCCTTAAGAATTTTTTGGGGTTTTTGATTCAAACTAAAACTCTTAAAAACTCTTTCTGCAGATATTGTTTTTGGAATCTCTTTAGACTTTAGTCCATTGACAAATTTGTTAGTAAAAAACTCTCCAATATCAACATCCCCTTCCAATAGATTAGCAGTAGTTAAAATATCCTTAAGTCGTATCCAATCATGCTTACTCTGCACACCATTGCTCGCATTTTCAGACAAAGGCAATCTTTCATCAAGCTTCAATCTACTTTCAAACATCTTTTTTTGATAATCCTTCTCATCCGCCAATTGAGGATTTTGTTTCATCATTATATCAAAAGACTCTTTTGGATACTTTCTCTCATAACTCATCCCCTTTAGAATTGCATTGGTAAACCCCTGGACAATCTTAGGATTCTTTTCCGCATAATCAGAATTAGCAACCAAACAAAGACCATAAGACTTTAAGCCGTAATCATAAAAAAGAATATTACTTAGTTTTTTATTTTTCTCTCCTGCCATTAAGAATGGGTATGTCACAAAGTGTTTTACGCCCTTTTTTAAAAATTTATTTCCCAAACCATCTACTGGCATCTCAAAAATATTATCTCTATTAATATTATTTTTTAGTAGAAAAGCAGAATACATTTGATAAGAATTACTATTTAAAATCACACCAACCTTTTCACCCTCAAGGTTTTTTGGATTTGATATTTTTTTCCAAGAGACTATCCCCGAAGGATTTACCTTACCAACAACAGCTATAACTTTAATTGGCAAACCCTTGCTCCTTGCTATCATAGCTGTTTCTGCACTCACAATCCCCATAGCATACTCTCCAGACCCTACCTGTTCACTGGTAATCTTCGAGCCTAAATTCTGCACAATTGAAACATCCAAGCCCTCTTCTTGAAAAAACTTCTTTTCTTTAGCAACATAGGAAAAAACCCATGAACCACCATGAAACCAGCTAATAGGAAAACTTAGCTTTTCCATGTTATTCACTCCTCGTAACAAATTCATTCGTAAAAAATTCTTCTAAGTTAACATCAGAATCCAAGAAACCCAGATCATCCATAATATCCTCAGTATTCTGCCATGTTTCTAAATCTTGTAGCCCATCTGTTGGGTCTGATCCCCCAAATAGCTTATCATTAAACTCATTCCTCATATAAAATAATTTTTCTTCATATGGAGCATTAAGTTCTGGATTCTCCTCTAGCATTATCCTTAATGCTTCCTCTGGATTTTCTTGCTCATATTTAAAACCCTTTAAAATCGCATTAACGACTCTTTGCACAATCTCTGGATTCTCCTCTAGATAATCATCATTAACAACAATACCATGACTATACATATTTAATCCATGATCATAATAAACTAAAGTATTCGTCTCAACTCCCTTCAAATCAGCAATTGACTTTGTAACAAAGGGTGATAACGCATGACAATCAACCGCTCCAGCAATAAATTCTTGCCCAGCACCAGAAATTGGAATCTCCTCAATCTTTGATAAATCTATATCATTCATCTTGGCAAACATTAAAAATTGTTGATAAGTGTTACTTGTACGCGTCACTCCAATCTTCTTTCCCTCAAGGTTTTTTGGATCACTCAGATTCACATCTGTATGACATGTTAATCCAGCATGTGAAACCTTGTCAATAATAGCGACAACAGTTAAAGGAACTCCTTTGCTCTTAGCCATTAAAGCTACATCTGCAGAAACTATACCAATAGGAGATTGTCCAGAGCCAATTAAAGAACTCGTAATAGTAGACCCCTTATTTTCATGAAGAGTTACTGACAATCCTTCATCGGCAAAATAACCATTATAATCTGCTACATACGCATATCCCCAAAAACCACCATGAAACCAACTTAATTCAAAATCTATTTCATTTAAGCCTCCAGTAGATTTTTCATTCGAGAAAAAGATAAAGCCCAATACTAATACCAACACAACGACGACGACTAAGAAAGACCACTTTTTCAAACCATTACCCTTTTTCATATCAGAGAGAGGTATTATTCTTTTATAAAGTTTTTCAAATCTTCTAATCACCCTAAACTCTCAGAAAGATAAGTACACTTGTGCTCCTCAATCAACTGCACAATTTTCTCGTCAGCAATCAACTCTCCAAACTCATTCGACAACTTTCCGCCACCCATATACTCAACCTCGACAATCCTTAAAAACTCTAACCACCAACGACAATTAAACTAAACAAAGTTCATAAACAAAAAATTTAGTTGTCCCCTCCCGATGCCAAAAAGGTCAGGTCGGCGGCGGGAGCGTTTCTGTGATTTGAACGGTTCAAATTGAGCGATTCGCTTTGAGGAAAACAATTTTAAGTATATTTTTCCGAGATGCAAATTGCGAATAGGCGGGAGCGTGAAATGAAAATTTTCTAGAGGCAGGAGAAGTCATGTCGTCCCCGTTACTTCCTGACAATCAATACAAAGACATAAAAAGCAAATTTCATCAGTAAAGTTATGGTAGCTAAACCAAAAGCGCCGAAGATCAATGATTTAATCTTTAAGGAACTCATTAAAAGAGGCTACTCTCTAGAAGGAAATACGCGAATCTGGAACATCGCCGACTCAAAACTCTGGTACCTAACACCTGACCAAGCACAGTCATACCTAGATTTAGAAGACGAAGAGAAATATAAGGAAGAGGTAACAAACAAAGAGCTAAAACTTATTGATGAAAATATAGACGAAATTTTAAAAGAGGCAGGAGGAGGCCCATTAAATATCATAGACTTAGGATGCGGAGACGGAAAGAAGGTGGTAAAATTCATCGAAAAACTAAAAGGAAAAGTAAAGTTGAGATATTGCCCAATCGACATAAGCGGCTACATGGTAAGCAAAGCGATCGAAAGAATAAAGAAACTAAAAGCAGGAGAGATCGTAGAATTTCAATGGAACATATCAGATTTTGAAAATATAGAAAACATAACAGAATTATTGAGACAAGGAGAATTCAAGAAACATCTAATTTTATTATTAGGTAACACGCTCGGGAACTTTGAAATCAACGAGCTATTATACGAAATCAGAAGTTCGATGAAGGGAAACGATTTACTTGTCATCGGCAACGGGATAGATAACGGAAAGGTTGATACTCGTGCGGAATCTTATGAGAAAAATGAAACAGTAGATAGATTCTTAATAAAAATCCCATTCCAACTTGGACTTAAGCCAAGCGAAATAGAAATAGGAACGAGATTTAAGAATTCCAGAATAGAATTGTATTATACGATAAAGAAAGACAAAGTAATCAAATTCCAAGAAAAGGAAATTCAATTTCAAAAAGGAGATCAAATTATAGTAGCAGTTGGATACAAATATCCAAAAGAAGAATTTATGAGCTATTTGAATATTCATTTCGATGATGTCAGTGCGAAAACCTCTGAAGATGGAACACAGATTCTAGCCCTCTGCAAAAAATAACTCAAAGATTTAATTCATATTTCTCAACCCCAATAACTTTTTATATCTATTTTAATCAGTATTACTGATCCTGTAGCTCAGTCTGATCAGAGCGCTAGTCTTATATGGCTACAGTTCCTCCGGGAATTGTAAAAGCTTTCGCTTGAAAATCTTTAGGGATTTTCGCTTGAGAAAGCTAGAGGTCCCGGGTTTAAATCCCGGCAGGATCATCAGATCCGGATTTAAACCCTGTGTTTATTTTCCCGGCCGAGCGTTTAGGTCTGAACAAATGTAAAAATATTTGCAGACCTGGGCGCGAGTTGGATCATCAGATCCGGATTAAAGGATAAATTAAAATGATAATAGGAATAGCTGGAAGAATCGCGGCAGGGAAAGAAACACTAACAAAGTTCTTGAGAGACAAAGGAGTTAATTATTTTGAGACTCGAAGAATCTTATCTGAGACTTTGGAGGAGATGGGACTAGAGGCAAGCAGGTCTAATATGCAAGATCTTGGAGACAGATGGAGAGGAGAGGGGGGCGCAGGCGCTCTGATGGAAAAGATTCTAGAGAAGATAAACTATAAAGATGAAGACTGGATTATTGACAGTCTTAGAAACGGGGGGGAGGCTGAATTTTTGAGGGAAAAATTAGGAAAAGATTTTGTGTTAATATCTGTGGATGCCCCAAGGGAAATCAGATTCAAAAGAATTGTCGATAGAGGGAAAAAAAGCGACATGTTAAATTGGGATAATTTTCTGAAAGTAGACGAAAGAGATGATTTCGACAAAGAAAATCCGATGGGACAACAAACGGGAAGGCTTATAGGGATGTCAGACCACGTCATTATGAACGACGGCATATTAGAAGACGCAATGTCGGAAATAAAAAAAGCTTGGGAGGAGATTAATAAATAAAATGTTACTAGGATTAGTAGGAAAACCATCATGCGGAAAATCAACATTCTTCAAGGCAGCGACGCTCTCGGACGTCTTAATAGCCTCATATCCATTCGCAACAATCGAGCCGAACCATGGAATTGGATATGTGAGAGTCGACGCTTTATGCAAAGAACTCAAAACAAAATGTAATCCGAGAACAGGATTCTGCACAGGCGAAACAAGATTTGTCCCAGTCGAGCTAATGGATGTAGCAGGTTTAGTCGAAGGCGCCTCTGAGGGTAAAGGACTCGGTAACAAATTTCTAGACTCACTAAGACAAGCCGACATGTTCATCCACATCGTAGACGCATCAGGCACAACAGACGCCGAAGGAAAAGAGGGTTCAGGCGATCCAGTCCAAGATGTAAAAATGCTAGAGAACGAACTCAACAAATGGTATCAAGCAATATTCAAAAAAACCTGGGACAAACTTTCTAGAACAATACAAACAACAAAACAAGATCTCTCAGTATCCTTAGCAAAACAATTTTCAGGACTAGGAGTTTCAGAAGACGACATCAAAGACGTCCTAATAAAATTAAAGCTCGATCCACTCAAGCCAACATCATGGTCCGAAACAGATCTAGCAAATTTTACAGAAACACTAAGGCACCTAACAAAACCAATGCTAATCGCCGCAAATAAAATCGACAAGCCTGGCGCAAAAGAAAATTTAGAAAGACTAAAACAAGAATTCCCAAACATGCAAATAATCCCATGCTCAGCCGACGCCGAACTATCCCTAAGGCAAGCTAAAGAACACGGATTAATCGAATACATTCAAGGCGAATCATCATTCAAAATCAACGAAGACAAAGCAAACGAAAAACAAAAAGCAGCCCTAGAGTCAATCCAAAAAAACGTCCTAGACGAATTCGGCTCAACAGGAGTTCAAGAAGTCCTAGACAAATCAGTTTTCGATCTTCTAAACTATATCGCAATTTTCCCAGCAGGAAATAAACTAGCAGACTCCAAAGGCAACATCCTACCAGATTGCTTTCTACTTCCAGGCGGCTCAACAGCACTAGACTTCGCATATTCACTCCATACAGACATAGGTGACAAATTCGTAAAAGCAATCGACGTCAGAACAAAACAACCGGTCGGAAAAGATCACGCCCTAAAGCATAGGGACGGAATAGAAATCATGACTTCATAATCGCAATTAAATATCACCAAGCCCCAGACATCCAAACAATCGCCGAAGAGGTAGTAAGAAAGCTAGACTGGAGCCACGTCCTCCTCGAACACGTTTCATTTCTTAGAAGCACAGGATCAAGGGCTAGACGAACAATCGCAAGATGCCACGCCCTCGGCAAAGCAATGCAAATCGGCATGGGAAGAAAAAAAGGATTCTACCTAATCGAAGTCATCTCAGAAAAATTCGACAGACTCTCAGCAGAAGAACAACTAAAAGTAATCATCCACGAACTAATGCACATCCCAAAATCTTTCGGCGGCGGCTTCATCCACCACGACAAAGTCCACGACGCATCAGTCGACCACGTCTACAACCACTACTGCAATCTAAAAAAAGAAGAGACAGAATGGTTCTAAAACAAATCACCTACTACATCAACAACAAGCCTCACAAGATAAAAGTAAAACTCTGCGACACTCCATTAAAAAAAACAACAGGCCTAATGTTCCGAAGCCAAAGCCCGCCACTCCTATTCGTCTTCAATAAAAATAAAACTCTAGCAATTCACTCACTCTTTTGCAAACCATTTAGAGCAATCTGGCTCGACGACAAAATGCACGCAACAAAAATTATCGACGTGAAAAACTGGAAACTCAATCTGTCAGGCAAAGGAAAGTACTTGCTCGAAATACCGACGAGGATTACTAATAAATGACAAATTCACCTCGACAATTGACCAAAAGGTTTAAATAGAAAATCGAATTAGAAACATTAGAACTTGCAAAAGAGGGAAAAAGGAGGTTAAAAAAAATGGGAAAAATAATCGCTAAAAATGTCGTTGAACGAAAATCTGGATTTCTATACTATGTAGACGGAAAGGGAAACGTTTGCGAGGCTAAGATGGCTCGAGGTGGAAAGAAGAAAAAGAAAGCCGCTAAGAAACCAGCAAAGAAGAAAGCAGCCGCTAAGAAGAAAAAGAAGAAGTAATTCTTCACAACTATTATTAATTTTTTAATTTATCATATTCAATGAATCTCCCACGTTAGGGAGCTTGGGAGATTCATTATAACTTTTGCCGAGCTTGTTTGGTTTATCAAATGCCATCTAGGCACGAGGTACACCATTGGGTGTTATTTCCCAGAACTATTTCAAATCCCCAATAGCCTTCTGCAAAGCATCCGCAGCCAAATTAGAACAATGAACTTTTATCGGAGGCAACTGGCCTAACGCCGCAGCCACATCCTTATTAGTAATCTTCTTCGCCTCACTTATTTTCTTACCCTTAACCAAAGTTGTCATCATCGAAGAACTCGCAATCGCTGCCGCACATCCAAAAGTCTGAAACTTCACATCGCTAATCTTGTCACCATCAACCTTCAACATAACTTTCAAAACATCGCCACAACTAGGATTCCCAACAGTCCCAACCCCGTCAGCGTCCTCAATCTCACCCATGTTCCGCGGATTCTGGAAATGATCAAAAACCGCCTTCGTATAATCACAATTACTTCCCATTATTCAATTCCTTCAACAGCTCGTCAACATCAACACCATGCGCCGCAGCTCCATTCTCAATCGTCTCAAACTGCGCCATAGGGCACCCGCCACAAAACAATCCCCGCTCACCCAACTTATTACCAGCCTCAGGATCCAAATCCATCAACTCCATAAAAGTCATATCCTTAGTAATTTTCTTCTTCTTAGCTACCATTCTTAGTAGCCTCCACCTTCAAACTCTCAAGCGCAATTCCAGTATACTGCCGCTTACTAATATCCTTATCCTCGCCCAATATCTTAACACTAAGCCCAGCAGACTCCATCTTCGAAATATAATCATCCTTCTGCAAAGCCCCAGCAACACAACCAACCATCAACTCGTCATCATTCTTCTGCTCCTCGCTCAACTCACCCAATAAAACAATATCAGAAACATACATCTTTCCACCATCCTTCAAAACTCGAGCAACCTCAGAAAAAACCTTATCCTTATCAGGCGCAAGATTCACAACACAATTACTAATCACAATATCAATAGACGCATCATCAACAGGCAACTTTTCAATATCCCCAAGCCTAAACTCGGTATTCTTATATCCATACTTTTCAGCATTCGCCTCAGCTCGCGCAATCATCTCAGGAGTCATATCAACACCAATCACTTTCCCAGATTCTCCAACTTTCTTAGCCGCCAAAAAAACATCAAACCCAGCACCACTTCCCAAATCCAAAACAGTCTGCCCCTCTTTCATATTTCCCAAAGCAATCGGATTCCCACAGCCCAAACCAAGATTCGCCTCAGGCACATTATTAATTTCCTCGTCACTATATCCAATCGATTTAGAAATTTCATCATTCAATTTCAAATTCGCATTCCCAAGACTACATCCACAACTATTACTACAGCCCCCGCTACTCGCTATCTTCGCGTAACCTTCTTTAACAGTTTCTTTTACGTCATTACTCATTTTCCAACTCCAACTTAAACGGACTTATTTTCCGCAGTTTATTAACTTTCTCCTCAATCTTCCCAACAACAAAATCCTCATTCCCAACAACATCCTCACCAAGCGTCATCCGAATACTCCCATGAACATACAATTCCTCAGCACCAATCGCCTTCAAAACATAACTCTCCTTCAGCTTTGTAGATGCGCAAGCCGATCCGGTCGAAACATAAATCCCATCCTTATCCAACATCAACATCAAACTCTCACCTTCAATCCCATAAAACGAAACATTCACATTATTATAAACACGATTCTTCATCGACCCATTAATCTTAACACCCTTAATTTTTTTCAAACCAGCAATAATCTTATCACGACTCTTTTTGATTTTCTTTTTATCAACGCTAACATCCAAAGCCGTAGCCAACCCAACAATCCCAGGAACATTCTCAGTCCCACTCCTCAATCCATTCTCCTGCCCGCCACCATTCAAAATCGGAGAAATCTTAGTCCCATTTTTAACATATAAAAATCCAACACCCTTAGGCGCACCAATCTTGTGCCCAGATACACTCATCAAATCAATATTGCCCAAATCCAAATCAACCTTACTAAATCCCTGAACAGCATCGGTATGAAAATAAACACCCTTCTTCTTACAAACCTTCCCAATTTCCTCAACTGGCTGCACAGTTCCAATCTCATTATTAACATGCATCACCGAAACCAAAAGAGTATCATCCCGAATCAACTTCTCAACTTCCTTAACATCAACAATCCCTTCAGAATCAACCCCAACATAATCAATCTCATAACCCCATTTTCCCATATACTTACAAGTTTCCAAAACCGACGGATGCTCAACAACAGATGTGACAATATGTTTTTTATCAGGATTCATAGGAGCCAAACCACGAATCGCCAAATTATTAGACTCAGTCCCTCCAGAAGTAAAAACGATTTCCTTAGAATCACACCCAACAAACTTAGCAATCTCCTCACGCGCTTTCACTAATTCACTCCGGGCTTCACGACCAACAGAATGTAAACTTGAAGCATTTCCATAACTCTTCAAAAAAATCTCATTAACCTTTTTCGCAACTTCAGGATACACTTTCGTCGTCGCTGCATTATCTAAATAAATTCTCATCTTAATTCCTCCATAAATCCTTCATTATTAATTTTTTCAAAATTAATAATTCTATTGTAACTTCTCTCAATTCCCTTATTCAATCTCTGTCTCCTTTTGGGATATTTATTAATATACTTAAAATACCAATACAAAATACCAAGAAGCCTGTATTTAATTAAATAATAAATTGACCTCATTTCTTCATCATTCAACTTAACATATTTCTGATAACCATCCAAAAACAATTTAATTTTATCCCAATAAATTATATCACTTCTGATAAAACTATGTGCAATAAATATTGCCAACTCATAAACAAGATAATCATAATCACTATCGTCAAAATCAATAAATGCATTTAGCTTATTCTTGCCGACAATCATATTCACCTCAGAAAGATCCCCATGAATTCTTGCCACTTTTAGATCTTTAAAGTTTATTTTGTCCAAATTCTTCAGAAGTTTATTTTGAATATTATTAATAATTTTCTTATCTACACCATCTCCAAAAGTTCTCTTTTTGTATTTATGTTTCTTAGATTTTGTAAACTCAGAACTCAATAAAACCTTATGCATTTTCCCGATAGCCTTAGAGATATCTTTAATCAAAGAATTATTAAATCCCTTAGGGTGGACGCCCTCGACGAACTTCTGAATAATAAATTTACTTTTAGAATATTCAACAATCTCAGAACCCACCTTGTTTTTAATATTCTTAACAACGGGCAATTTCTTATTGTATAAAAAATCAATAAACCCTAACTGTTCTTTAAAATCCTTCAAGTCAATATTACTTAAAAATTTCAAAATAAATTTACCTTGCGTTGTAAAAAGAATATAAACATCATTTTCTAAAGTATCTTCCAAATACTTATGGCTCTTATATCTGCCAATATTGTAACCATCTAATACTTCAATAAAATCCTTTTTCTTGATTCTCATTAATACTTCGGACTACAACCGCAAAAATTTATAACGTCCTTATTATACTTCTTACAAACCTCACACGAACACTTATGATCCTTCATAAACTTCAAAATCCTCTGCATTTCAGTCAACGCCAACTTCGGATTCTCAGAAATAACCTTCGCCGACTTAGCAACCTCCTTCTTAACCTCAGGAGTCAACTTAATCTTATTAGCCCTCTTATTCGACAAATACTGAGAAACCGCAGCCTTACTAATTCCCAAAATACCACCAGCCTTCTCATAACTCATCTCATACTTCCGAGTCAACAACTTAGCGAGCTCTTTCCTTACTGCAGGTATAATATACCATACTTCTATTTCTTGTGGTAGCAAATACATAGTTAACTATAGTGAACATTCCTTTATAAATTTTTTGGAAAACCTTTTAACTAAACTATCCATTAAAGAATATGGATTACAAGCAAAAAGCGAGGCTGATATTTGGAATCATACTTATCTTCTTGGCATTCTTTTATTTTCTATCAAGATACAATGTGCTATTTTTAGTCGCCGGAAGCATTTTTTCGGTCATTATATTCTTCCTAGCAGATTACTTCATGGGCTGGGACTTCAACATCTGGCACTATCTAGCATTCTTCATAATGGTCGTCCAAGGCGTCCTTCTCATGCCGCTATATTTCATGGGCACATCAATAGACAAGTACCAACACTTCATATTCCCAATCCTAACATGCTTCCTAATCTATCACATAATCAGAAAAATGGACCTAAGCAGAAACGACAAATTATGGATCACCCTAACAATTCTAATCTCAACAATAACTCTCTTCGAAATATACGAATATGTAGCAGATTATTTCTGGAACGTAAAATTCCAAGGGGTTTATTCCGGAAGCTGGGTCGAACAACAATTCACACTTATCATGCCAAGAATAGACGACACAATGGTAGACTTAATGATAGGAATAGCAGGCGGAATCACATTTGTTTTAGGTATGATACTCTTTAAGAAATCGAAATAGCATTAACCGGACATCCGGCCATAGCATCCTTCTCGCACGTCAACTTCTCAACCTCAGCCTTAACAGCATGCGCCTTCCCATCCTTCATCTCAAAAGAACCCGGACACGTCGCAGAACAAGCCCCACACCCAATACACTTATTTTGATCCACTACTATTTTGTGTGTCATTCAAATCTTCCTCCACAGGATCATTAATTTCATCAATACGAAACAACTCATTCTCCACAATTTCCTCAGTCGCAACCGAACCCGTAATAACATTCCCAATCATATTAGTCACAAAGAAAAATCCCAAAGCTACAATTACCAAAACCGCAACGACAATCAAAACATTCCGATTAACCATAGAAGAAATAACCCAACAACATTTATAAACTTAATCCATTTAAACATAATATGGTAGCAACACTAATCTGGGTCCTAATCGTCGCGGTCGTAGTTATCGTCGCAATCTTCTTTATGTACTACAACCGATTCGTCAGACTATCAGCCCAAATCGACAACTCACTCGCACAAATCTCAGTCCAACTACGAAAACGTTCAGACCTAATCCCAAACTTACTATCCTCAGTAAAAGGCTACATGAAACACGAGAAGGGAATAATCAAAGAAGTAACTGACGCAAGAAAAGCTCTAGTCGGAGCAGAAGGCGTCGAAGCAAAAATGAAAGCCGGCAACAAATTACAATCAGCACTTAAATCAATCTTCGCAATTGCAGAAGGATACCCAGACCTAAAAGCGAACACAAACTTCCTTCACCTTCAACAAGAACTATCAGCCATCGAGGACAAAGTAGCATATGCACGACAATATTACAACGACGGAATCATGTCCTACAACGTCATGACAACAGTAGTCCCAGGCAAATGGTTCGCATCAATGTACGGATTCAATAAAAGAGAATACCTAAAAATCCCAGAAGCAGCAAAGGCAGTTCCAAAGATTGAATTCTAATATACATATTCTAATATACCCTATTACAACATATATGTTACAGTATATAAGTTAAAATGGACAATATTCATCAATAACAGCTTTCGCCTTTTCGGAATAACAAAAAAGGATTGGAGCAGTGACAATCCTACGATCTTTGCCAAGATTTAACCTACCAATAACATAAGAGTTGACTCCATGTGATTTCGGGGTTGTGATAATGTCCGAAGAATTATTTATCATTCCAGGGCAATTCGGACCATTATCAAAATACTCTAACATGGCGGGATCAACATCAGACAAGTCAACATCACAGCCGCGAACAACTAATAGTCCAGAACTAGGAGAGCTACGAACCCTAGAATTTGTTCCAGGAAGAACAAGCCTAGCAAGCTGGTTCTGGAATAATATTCGTTGGATATCCTTAGTCACTCTAACATCCCTTCTCATATAAATTCATAGATACCAGCTATAAAAACATTATTACATTCCATCACATATAAAAACCATTTCAACTTTCCACTACCATGGAACCCTCACGTCTATCATTCCACGAAGAAATCAGAAAAAATAAATTCAGCTCAATCCTCCTAATCGGAGTTGTCCTAATAATTCTCCTAGCACTAGTCTACTCAATCGGATTCGTAATCGGAGGCGACTACTTCTTCATAATCCTAATCGCCGGAACAATAATCTCAATCCTATACGTCGTCGGCGGATACTACAAATCAGCAGACCTAGCAATCGCATCAGTCAGCGCAAAACGAGCATCAGGACCAGAATATAGACAATACCACAACATCGTAGAAGGACTTTGCCTAGCGTCAGGATTACCAAAACCAAAACTCTACATAATGAAGAACCAACAAATAAACGCCTTCGCATCAGGCCGAGATCCACAACATGCAATAATCTGCATCACAACAGGCACACTAGAAAAACTAACAAAGCAAGAGCTCGAAGGAGTACTAGCTCACGAACTTTCTCACATCGCAAACTACGACATCCGATTCATGACACTAACCGCAGTCCTAGTAGGTATGATCGCAATCATTTCTCAAATTTTCCTACGAAGCTTATTTTGGTCATCAATGAGTAACAGAGGAGGAAACAGCAAAGACAGCAGCGGAACAATCTTCATGATAATCGGAATAGTCTTAGCGATTCTAGCCCCAATAATCGTAGCCCTAGTTCAACTAGCAATCTCACGAAAACGAGAATACGCAGCCGACTCATCAGCAGTCAAATTCATGCGAACCCCAACGGGACTAATCGGAGCCCTAAAGAAGATCCAACACAACACTCCGATGAAGGTATCAGGAGCAGTAGCCCCCCTCTTCCTCGCAAAACCAACGAAGACAAAAGAAATGTTCCAAACCCACCCACCCTTATCTAAGAGAATAGCAAGATTAGAACGAATGTGATTTTAGACATAATAGAAAGTATAAAATAATTCTGGCAAAAAATTAATAAGTACATGTGCAATTATTGGTGCAACTATTCTTCGACCCCGAACTAACCATAATGAGGTAAGCAACATTCCTCCAACAAAAGCAGAAAATCCAGAGCCACTAGATTTTGTCAAATGCCAAAATCCAAAAAATAAAGCACTTATAAAAAATGCGACCCACACACCCCAAGAAGCCTCGGTTTTAATAAAAATAAAAAGCCTAGCTATTTCTTCTGCCGAAATAAAGATAACTAGTGAAATAAGAAGAATGATAACCTCGAGAAATTTATACGATTGAGAAATATCCTCATCAAGCAATGATGGCTCTTCGGCAATTACCTTCGCCTTAAAATTATTAGAAGGATCCAAGGCAAATTCCTTCACATTTTGAGAAGAATAATTATCAAAAAGCATTCCAGAACCAACCGAAACAGGGAGAATAATCAAAAGAGCCAAAACTGCAAAAATAATGTCCTTACCAATATGTGAAAAATCAAAACCGAGTTTAGAAAATTTGAAATCTGTAGATTCTATTGCCAAGAAAACTAAAAAACCTATAGAAGAGAAAAAAATCAGGGTAGATAGATGTATTCCCCACGGAAAATAAAAGAAGGGGTCATAGTGTTCCCATAGAAGACCAGGTAGAAGTGTTAATATCAACATTATGAAAATCCAAGCGTATTTACCAAAAAAAGTATCCTTATTCCACCACTTCATACTCAAATATTGACCATCTAACTATTTAACATTTTCCACGGAAACAACTAATCACTTCCCCAACTTAACAAAATTATAAGCAGCCTTAGCCGCCAAAGAACCATCAGCAGCCGCAGTTATCGCTTGCTTAAACGGATTATTCGTTCCATCCCCAGCCGCAAACAAACCAGCAACATTCGTCCGCCCCTCTTTATCAACCTTAATATAACCCTTCTCCAACTCAACCCCAAGCCCCTCAACAATCTGAGTCAAAGGCGTCGACCCAATCTCAACAAAAACCCCATCAACCTTTAGCAACCTCTCACCACTCTCCGGCGAAGCCGAGCCATCCACAATCTTCGATTGTGAGCCATCCGACGCAGTCGAGCCATCCACAACCTTTAGTTGCGAACCAGCCGAGTCAACGAGTCGCAGTCCTGTGACTCGCTTGTCTCCGAGGATTTCTGCAGGCTTCGTATTATAAATTATCTCAATATTTTTAATCCCTTCAATCCTATCCAAATTAATCGGCTCAGCCCTCATCTTTTTCTGACGATAACTAACATAAACCTTCTTACAAATACTCGCCAAATAAATCGCAGCCTTAGCAGCAGAATCCGAACCCCCAACAACGGCAACAGTTTTACCCCTAAAAAAATTCCCATCACAAGTCGCACAATAACTAACACCTTTCCCCAAAAATTCACTCTCGCCAGGAATCCCCAGCTTCCGATGCTCAGACCCCAAAGCCGCAATCACACTCTTTCCACAAACCTTCCCGCCACCATAATTTACTACAAACTCTTTTGCAGACGCCCCAGCTTCCGACACCCCGACACCCCGACACCCCGACACCCCGAGTTTCTCAATGTGAACATTGAGAAACTTTGCTCCAAACATCTTCGCCTGCTCCTCAAACTTCTTCATCAAATCAATCCCCGAACCAATAAACCCCGGATAATTCTCAATCTCCCCAGCCAAATTCGTCATCCCACCAACCTCTTTTCCAATAACCAAAGTCTTCAAATCATACCGCCCAGCATAAATCGCCGCAGCCATCCCAGCCGGCCCAGTCCCAAGCACAATCAAATCATAAACATCTTCCATCTATAAAACAATCCTAAAACCTTTTTATACCTTAGCCATCACTGTTAACCAACAACATTTAAATAACTCTCAATCCTCAATCTATCATGACACCAGAAAAAAGATTCGAACTTATAACGCGAAACCTCCAAGAAGTAATTGGCGAAGACGAACTCAAGGAAAAACTAAAATCCAAGAAAGAATTCTCAGTATACTGGGGAGCAATGCCAACCGGCAGCATCTCAATCGCATATTTCTTCCCAATGCTAAAAATCGCAGACCTACTAAAAGCAGGATGCCGAGTAAAAATTCTTGTCGCAGACCTACACGCCGCACTCGATAGCGTCCCATGGGAAGACCTAGAAAAAAGATACAAATACTATAAGGCAGCCATCGAAACAATGCTCGAAACAATCGGAGTCCCATTAGAAAAATTAGAATTTGTAAAAGGAAGCGACTTCCAACTCAAAAAAGAATTCTTCCACGATGTCCTTAAAATGAGCACAATCACCAGCATAAACGATTGTAAGAAGGCCGCGTCCGAAGTCGTAAAACTTGGAGACAACCCAAAACTATCCGGAATAATCTATCCATCAATGCAAGCCCTAGATGAAGAATACCTAAAAGTCGACGCACAGCTCGGCGGAAACGACCAAAGAAAAATCATGGTCTTCGCAAGAGAGAACCTCCCAAAGATAGGATACAAAGCAAGAATAGAATTACTAAATCCATTAATCAGAGGACTAATCGGAGAAAAGATGAGTTCTTCAATAAAGGCAACCAAAATAGATTTGATGGAAGATCCAAAAACAGTCATCAAGAAAATAAACAAAGCAGATTGTATAACAGGCGACCCAGACAATGGGATAATGGCGCTTCTTGAATATTTCCTCTTTATATTAAAAGAAGACAAGAAAGAAAAGTTCATAATTGAGAGGCCAGAGAAATACGGAGGAAATCTTGAGTACGCATCATACGAAGAAGTAAAAAAAGATTTCATCGACAAGAAACTACACCCACTAGATTTGAAGAATGCCGTAGCCGCAGAAATCAACAAGCTCCTAAAAATATTCCAAGCAAACAAAGAGTTACAAAAACTCCACAAAGCCGCTTATCCAGACGAATAATTTTCCCCACCAAAACATTTATATAATTCTACTACCATCCATAACCATGCAAACGCAAAGAGTGATGTGGTCCCGGAATTCTTATACCTCTCTAGCGTGTGCTCACTGTCTTTTTATTAAGTTCTGTTAAGTACACGACATTTCCCATTTCTATGAAAACGAAATTTAATGTCGCTGTACAGACATATAACCTTGAAAAAGTAGCACACCCCAACCTATTTGGAGAAAACATCTGTGAGGGCGAAGTTAACAACAATTGCATCTCTTGCAATGAAAACATCACTCATCCGCTCTGCCCAAACTGCATCTCAAAAGCATTCAATCAATGGACAAAAAAATTCCCAGAACACCACGAGCTAAAAGGAAAACTAAACATCTTCATGCGACACCACAATCACATAAAAGGAAAATCGACAACTTGCGTAGTATGTAACAAAAACGACGTCCACGTCTGCCCATACTGCTTCACAGAGCACCTATATAAGCTGGTGAAAGAAGCAGGCCTAGGCGTCCGAGCAATGACAGAATTCCTTTTTATATTCAACTTCGATTTCGAGCACAAAGGGTATTCACAAGAGCTCGAAGCATTCGGTGGCTACTAAAACTTATAAACATCCAGAACATTACATAGTCATGGCAACAGTCTGGACCTTCACAAATAAAAGAGAACTCAACAAATCAGAATTTCTAAATTACATAGAAAGAAAAGTTTTCAGAACAATCAGAAAATTCGACATGCTACCCAGAGACAGATCTATCACCCTAAAAAAATCCAACGACCTAAATACAAATGTCCTAAAAAAAATTATAGAAACAAAATTCCCAGTAAAATTTAGTACCAAACCAAATCTATCATCAGAGAATCTTTCACAAGCAGCCGAAGATATTTTCAAAAACATTCTCAAAGGAAACTACAAAGGGCCATCTCCAAAAAACAAACCATTGTATTTTTTATCCGATAAAGAAATCGAACTCTACGCAAAACTTTCAAGCATAAAAGGAGCAAAAAGAAAACAAGATAAAAAAATCCAAACCCTCTTTGAAAAATTTCTAAAGAAAAATCAAGACCTAGAATTAAACATTGTCAAAGCGGTAGGGCAATTAGAATGAAAAAAGCAGTAGGAATAATAAGCATTTCTGTAAGTGTCGTGGTAATAGCTCTGATGATATATGGGCTCATGAACGCTGGGGCAATCAGCGAACAAATGTCATCCCAGATTGAAGATTATGGGGCGATAGCACTTTTCTTCATGTCGATAATATTCGACTTAATCCCGCAAATAATCTCTCCAGTCGCAGCAATGGTAATGGCAGTAGTAATGGGAGTAGGTCTTTACCCGGCAATAATCGCCACAATTCTAGGTTCCACAATAGGTTCCACAATAGGATTTATACTAGGGAAAAAATACATGTTCGACGCTGTAAACGCGATGACCTCAGAAAAAGCAGTAGAAAGACTAACAAGCCTAACAAACAGGTACGGTAGAATCGTGGTCCCATTGGCAGCAATATCCCCCGTCCCATATCTTCCCGTTCTACTCGGTGCGATGAACTTCTCAAAAAGAAATTTCATAATCTACGGCCTAATTCCACGAGCGCTAAGTATCATCATACTCAGCTCAATCATCTATCTGTTCTAACAACGAGATCTCCAAACTTTGCCTTATCCATATTCGCAAGAGGCCTATATTCACCATCACACATATAAGAAACAGTTTGAGCAACCCCATCCCTAGATCGCCGATATAAATCAATATCCTGAACAGGAATAATTATCTTAGGCAATTCAATAACACGAGGAACGCGAATCAACAATCTTTCAATATCATCAAAAAGTTTTCCTTTCACATGAGGACGCAAAGCACGCTTAACCCAATACCAAGCAGTAGCACAATTCTCAACAAATCGCGCACCAACATTTTCATCATAAACAATTTTTTGCGCAGTCGGCCTTCTAAAAAGTTTTCTTGTTCTCTTCCATAATCCATCCTCCAACCTAAAACAAGTACCACAGGTCGGCCGCGCAACCCCACAATTATTCTTATTAAGAAACTCCACAAAACCCTCAGCTCTCAACCTATGCTTCATAACAAACCACACCAAACCATCCTTTTAAGAATTATTAATCTCCATAACAACCTTCCTCAATTCCCTAAAATCCCCAATAATATAATCCGGCTTCTCTTTCTTAATCACAGCCAACGAAGACCATGCACATTTATTATTAATCGCAACAGCAACACATCCAGCCTCTCGCGCAAACTGAACATCTGAAAATCTATCCCCAACATACATCGCCTCCGATGCCTTAATCTTCATCTTTCGAAACAACTTCTCCAACATCTCGTCTTTAGTCGAAAATTTCTCAGACCCATAAACCCCCCTAAACAAACCCTTCAACTTCAACTTCTTAATCGACGCCCTCAAAAAACTAGTCTTCGAATTCGAAACAACAATCAACGGCATCTCCTCCTTCAGCTCCCACAACGGCTTCAATGAAACACACGGCTTAATCCCACCATCAATCGCAGCCTTAGTAAAATACTTATAAAATTTCCTACGGAATTTCTGAAGATCTTTAACATGCAAACCCAACCCCTTCAAAATCAAATGAGTCTTAACTCCCAACAACTTCCTCATCTTCTCCTTGTCAAATTCATAACCAAACTCGTCCAACGTCCGCACCATAGTATCAAAAGCTATTTTCTTCGCATCACTAATCGTCCCATCAAAATCAAAAAATATAGCCTTAATCTTCCTATCTCCAGGCGCCCTCCAAGCTTCCCTATCTTTCAAAAACTCCTTCAGCTCCTTCTTGCTAGACTTCCTCCAAAGATGCTTTAAATCAGAAACCTTATGCTCTTCAATCTTTATGGGCTTTACTTTTTTCATAGAGAGATATTCATCTTTATGATTTTGTTTAAAATCTTTCGGATCTAATATATGCAAATAAACAGTTGCTTTCAAATCAGGCCAACCCTCAATAATATTTATCACATGAGTCTTCCGATTCTTAAAAGCAGAAGTCTTAGCCGACCTCGCAGCAGCCATTCCCAAAGCAACCTTCTTCAAACTCGTCGCATAAACTCCCTTCTTAGAATGCATAGGATCTGAATCGGTAGGTTTCCTCGGCTCCAAAACTTTTATTTTCTTCCCACTCCCATGATACAAATATTTCGGTTTTTTCATCACAACCCCCTCCTCATCTTTTGAACGTTAAGCCCAAAAAGCTTACTTATAGAACCAACCTTCTTATAATCCATCTTTTCGTAAAAAGGAATAGCGTAAAGCGAAGAATTTATTTTTATAGATTTGCCGCCCATGCCCTTTGCCGTTTTCTCAAACTTCACAACCAACCCCCTAGCAACACCCCTCTTGTGATATTCCCCAACAACAAACAAATTCACAATCTTATCTTCCCGCCCCCGAACAATTCCAATAATTTTCTCGCCAGCCACAGCAACATAAAAAATCGAACACTTATCAAAATTTTCCTTTATCCTCGCAAGATTTTTCTTCAGCGGAGTATATGTATCAATATAATTCTTAACACTCTTTTTGCTACCTTCACCACTATTAAACCGCCCAAAAGTTTTACTAATTAACCTAGCAACATCTTTCAAATCAGAATCTCTATATTTTCTTATCCTCATCATCACTCCCTCATCAACAAATAAACAAACGCAGTTAAAAAGACTATCGCACCGCCAACAATTAAAGTATTGGCAATCCCAATCGTAACAATCCCAATACCAGCCAGAAACACACCAATAGAATCAGCAACATTCCAATTAATACTTCCAATCGAACCAAGCGAAGCTCTGATCTTAGAATCGAATTCATGATGAGATGCCGAAGCTTCCGCAACGTCTAAAATCACCTCAAATATTTTCAAGATAGCAAATAATAGAAACGCAAGTATGACCCACCTAGAGAACGCAATACCAATCATCATAACTCCCGTGACAATCGAGGTCATAAGTAGGGAAAACCTAAAGCCACTTTTCTCAACAACTCTTTCAGCTATAAGAGGAGCACCCAAAGATATGAAAGCAATTACACCAAGAGCTCCAGCATAAAACTCTGGCTTCAGCCCAATAGTTTGAACGAAAAACAATGGAACAGCTAGAGTGAATATACTCCAACCGATATTAGCAAGAATGCTATTTCCCATTATAATCCTAAGATTTCGATTCTTCTTGTGAAAGATAAAATTATACGACTCAATAGCCTTAAGCCAAGACTTTTTCAAATATCCATGCGGAACTTTCTCCGGCGTAAAATTTCTCTCCTCCATATACTTCCAGATCATAATAAATATCAACAAACTAACAATCCCAGACACAAGCCAAATCAACCTAAAATTAATCGCAATAATAACAAGGCCAATCAGGCCACCAACAATAAGTCCGCCTCTCTCGAAAATATAACCCCTAGAAATTAATCTAACAATCTGGGATTTTTTCTTCCCAATTCCCAACGCGTCAATAGCCCAAGCCGAACCAGCTCCAGTAGTAAAAGTCCACGCAATATCAGAGATAACCCAAAACGCAGCAATCACCCAAAAACTATTAGCAAAATATATCCCAAGAAAAGCCACTGTAAACAAAAAGTAAGATATCATCAAAGATTTCTTCCTAGAATCATAATCAGCAACAGCCCCAGTAGGAAACTCAAGAAGCATAGTGAAAAGGCTAGACAAAGCAAAGAGCGTTGTAATCCAAACAACACTGAAACCCATCTGAACAAAATAAACCAAAGCAAGAGCAACAATCAAAGCCCGCCTTACACCATGACCAAACTCCATTCCATTACGAATCGCCTTCACTCTAGTAGAAAACTTCATTTAATATACCCACCCTTCTGCAAATTCCACAATTTCTTATATTCGCCAGCCTGATTAATCAACTGCCTATGAGTCCCCGACTGAACAATCTTCCCCCGCTTCATCACAATAATCTTATCTGCATGCATGATAGTCGACAACCTGTGAGCAATAATAATCGACGTACGCCCCTCCATAAGCCGCGCAAGGTCCTTCTGAATCTCATGCTCAGTCTCGCTGTCCAAAGCCGAAGTAGCCTCATCCAAAACCAAAATCTTCTTATTCGCCAACAAAGCCCTAGCTATCGAAACCCTCTGCTTCTCCCCTCCACTCAACTTCACGCCACGCTCACCAACAATAGTCCTCTCCTTCTGTGGCATCTCATCAATAACCTTATCCAACTGCGCAAACTTAATCGCCTTCCAAACGACATCTTTCTTCGCCGAAGGATTCGAGAACTTAATATTATTCCAAATAGTATCATCAAACAAAACAGCTTCCTGCGGCACAATCGCCATCTCACTCCGAACGCTCTCCTGTTTGAAATCCTTAATGTTCTTTCCATCAATCAAAACTTCTCCGCCTTCAATATCATATAACCGATAAAGCAAATTCACCAAAGTCGACTTTCCACATCCCGAGTGCCCAACAAAAGCAACCTTCTTATTCTTAGGAATTTTCAAACTAAACCCATCAAAAAGTTTTCTCTTCGAATATCTAAACTCAACATCCTTAAACTCAATATCTCCATGCTTAATCTCCATCGCCTTAGCCCCAGGCTTATCCTTAATGCTATTCTCGATTTTCCCATACTCGAACAAATCCTGGAAATCAATCATCGACCTATAATACATTCGAATCCCATGAACGAATCCAAACAAAGGCCCAACTACATTTCCATAAATCGTGTAGATAAATACAATCGCACCAATCGTCAACTCGCCATTCAAGAAACTAACCATAGGAAAATAAAGCAAGAAGAAAACACCAAGTCCTAAAATCGTAGCCTCGCCAACATCAAGCCACTTGAAAAATTGCCAAAACTTCTCAAACGCATTCTTAGTCTCTTCGCTCAACCTATGAAACCTTTTCTTAACAGCGTCTTCCTTTCCAAAATACTTAACCGAATTAATATTAGTCAAAAAGTCCGCAACGTTCCCTTTCTCTCTATCTTCCTTCCGATTCGCATAACCACCATAAGGCTTCGAGTAATTCTGCAAAATAATATTATATCCAATAAAAACGACAACAGTAATAATCAAAACAATAGCCGCAGACATATTAAAGAAAAGCAAAGAACCAACGACCGCAATCATCGAAAAAACCAAAGGCGCGATATTCCAAACAATTACATCAGTCATTCTATCAATGGCACCCGCCCCCCGACCAATCCTCGAAATCAAACTTCCAGTTTTATGCGTCGTGTGAAAATCGTGCGAAAGTCCAACAATATGATTAAAATATTTCCTTTTCAAATCCGCAATCATATCATTAGAAAGAACAATCAAGAAAACCTGCGAAGCCCACTTAAAGAAAACCCTCGAAATCAATACCACAAAAAACACCAAAATCAATACCCAAAGAACATTCACAAAAGCTGATTTCGCCAATAATCCATCAGCAAAAAGAGTTCCGCTATCAATCAATTCCTTAAACAAATACTTGTCAACAACATAAGTAAGGGCAGTCAAGAACCCTATAATCATCAACATGGTCAATTTTACCTTGTACCTACTAAGAAAGCTCCAATACTCCTTGAAATTGTACCCGAAATTGATATCTCGCTTGTACTTTTTCTTATCTATCTTAATTTTCTTTACCATACTGTTATATACCTCAACACCCTCATATTCTCATGCAGGAAGACACACGATACGCATCATACACAAAGTACAAAAATATAATCGGCGGCGAGCCAGCTGAAGAGGACGAAGACACGGAGTAAACACTGTTTATAAATTTTTGCTTAATTCTATCATAATTCATTCAAATTCCTCTATTTTTGCCTCTTCAACAAATCATCTAACCTAGCCTTATCACCAGACCTATCCTTTATCGCAGAAACCTCAAAAGTCTGATTCTCCCCAATCTCCTTCGCCTTCGTAACCTTCAAATCCCGAATCAACTTCTTCCTAATCGGATCCGAAACAATTAGCTTCCCACTAGCAGAATCCGAAATCCTCTTCGCCAAAGAAATCGTATTCCCAATACTCGTATATTTCAACTTCCCACCAGTCTTCGACGCGATTAGCTCACCAACATGCACACCAAGATTAAACGTAATCTTATCCTTAAACTTCTTATTATAAGCATTCAACTCATCCAAAATCTCCATACCAACCTTCGCAGCCAAAGCCTCATTCTTATAAGTCTTAGTCACAAGTGGAGAGAACACAATAAAAACATAATCACCCCTCCAATCAACAAGCCCCTTCTTTTTCTGCGCACTATTAACAGCCCCATGCAAAGCACTCTTGGCAGCTTCTCCAAGCTCGCCAAAATTCTTAACACTCAAAGAAACAACAGCCGACACATATTTCTCACCCTTCAAAACCAAAGTAGACTCAGCAATCCCAACCTTATTCTTAGTCAAATCAACCATAGTTTTATCTTCATGGCTATAGTTCTTATCATCAAGCCCCTGAACCGCAGGCGACTTTTTCGTAAAATTCATACTATCTCCAACACTCGACTTAACTTTCCCAGGAACTTTATCCCGAACCTTTCCAACCATTTTCTTAACAACACCATCCTTACCCAGCGTCCTCGTTTTCCGGTATCTCATAAACAGAACAGTACCAACCCCACCAAGCACAATTATCAAGAAAATCCAAACGATAGAATACCCCTTAAATATACCAACCTCTTTCAAGCTCTCAACAGAAATAGCATTTCCAGTTAACAAAACCCTTCGACTAATAGAACTGTCGCCATCATTAATAACAACATCATACGCGCCGCTCGGAGCATTAATATTAAATTTCCTAATTTCCCCAATATCAATATTCAAATCAAGATTCAGCGTCTCTTCCCCGATCTGAATATCAAGAGTCTTATTGTAAACAACATTCCCAATATTCGTAACAGTCAAAATAGAATCCTCAAAACCAAGATCAACCTTTTGAACACCAAGCATTTCAAATTCACGCTCCACAGCCATATCATTAAAAGAGCTAGCAATCTTCCAAGTCCCAACACTAGAATTAAAGGCAAAATCAAACTCACCAAACTCACCAGCCTGGACAGATATTTCAGTTTCAACATTCTCAGGCGAAATAATTTTCAAAGAAACACTACCTTCCATCGCTTTCCCAGACTGATCAAAAATTTCAGCACCAACAGAAAAATTCTCCCCAGGTGTAGCAACCTCATTCGACAAACTCAAAATTATCGACGACGCAACCTGGTTAACAACATACGAAACACTGCCAGTACCCTCATTCAAAATACCACCACCAGCGGTATCATAAGCCCGAATACTCAAACTATAAGTTCCAGCCTCAGCAGTTTCACCAACAGAAAAAATCTCACTAACAAAACCCTCTTCAACGGCCTTACTAAAAGAAGTCCCATTCGAACTCTCCACAAAACCATTCAACAAAACACCATTAGCCTTCGTAGCCTCGATACTAACAGTCACAGCCTCGCCAGGATTATATGTAGTCTTATCCAAAGAAGCCACAACAGAAACATCACTACTCACACTAAACGCCTTCGTCAAAGCCTCATTCGCACCAAGGACCAAACGAACCTGACACTCTCCAACAATATCACTCAACCAATCAATTTCCAAATCTTCTTTATTCAAAAATTTATATGGCAAACTATATGGAAACGCCTCACCAGGACTATATCTCCTCGCCGACATCTTCTCTAAATTTATTGTTCTATTCCCACAAATCAAATCAACATTCAAATTTCCACTCTCAGCCCCGACCAAACCCTCGGCGCTAACATACAATCTATCACCCAAATTATACACATCCAACGGCTCAGAAATCGTAATTCCAGCCAAAACAAACGAACTCGCGAAAACAAGCATCAAAATAAATATACATCCAATTTTTTTCATATACACCACACGAACTTTTACTATATAAATATTATCCATAAATATAAAAACAACTTTCAGCAATATTATACATGACAAAGATGAAGGTGAACCCGTGGGAGGTCGAAGGAAGCGTCGATTACGAAAAACTAACCAAAAAATTCGGCACGACAAAAATCCCAGATTCAATCTACAAAGAATTACAAGACTGCCATCCCCTATTAAGAAGAGGCATCTACTTCTCCCACAGAGATTTCGACAAATGGCTCAAAGCTCACGAAGAAGGAAAAAAGGTTTCAGTCATAACAGGAAGAGGCCCATCAGAAAAAATGCACATCGGACATCTGGTCCCATTCCTCGTAGCAAAATCACTCCAAGATAAATTCGGATGCGACGTTTACATTCCAATCTCCGACGACGAAAAATTCTTCATCAAGAAAAACCTAACATTCGAAGAATCAATAAAGTATTCTGAAGATAATATATTAGACTTAATAGCCCTAGGATTCGATCCAAAGAAAACATTCATCTTCGAAGACTTCGTTTACACAGACATCTACAAGTACGCAGCGCAAATCTCAAAACGAATCACATACTCAATGGCAAAAGCAATCTTTGGACTAACTCCAGAAAAAAACATCGGATGGTCATTCTACCCAGCAATGCAAGCAGCCCACATCCTATTCCCACAATTTCACTCGAAGAAACATATATCAGTCGTACCAGTCGCCATCGACCAAGATCCATTTATCAGACTAACCAGAGACATTGCTTCACAAAAAGATATTGCATTAACAAAGCCAGCAGCACTCCACGCAAAATTCCTACCATCACTCCACGGCGAGGCAAAAATGTCATCATCGGGCACAGGACTAATCTTTCTATCAGACGACGCAAAAACAGTAAAGAAAAAAATAAACAAGTACGCATTTTCCGGCGGACAAAAAACAACAGAAGAACACAGAGAAAAAGGCGGCAACACCGAAGTCGACGTCTCATTCCAATACCTAAGAATGCTATTTGAAGAATCGGATGAAAAACTAGAAGAAATAAAAACCAAATACGAATCAGGCGAACTACTAACTGGCGAACTTAAAGCGATCCTAATAGAAAAAATAAGCGCATTCCTAAAAGATCACCAAAAAAGAAAGCAAGAAGCAAAAAAGAATATCGATAAATTTATCCTAAAAAACTAAGCAACGCGAGCGACAGAAACAACTTTTTCCCATTCTTGAAACGATTTAAAACAGGGCCTATCTTCAGTATCCGAACCATTGCAAATTTCACGCTGAAACTCAGAATTAGTCATATTAACACAGGCCTCATACGCATCACACCGACCAACATATTTACACGGACTCATCACATCATATGAAATTCCTCATTTAAAACTATTATTGTTCTTCACTTGCGCCGTGCAGGCCTGTAAAAAGTATGTGGGCCACGATTAACCCGGCCAGTACTTTCCATATTCTTTGCCCATTTGGGAGTTTTATCAGTAAAGTAATTAGTCGCTCCATTGGTCGGGTCCGAAAACTTTCCGCTAAGAACACCGCCAGCAATATCCAAACATCCATTCCATTCCTTCGGAGAATAATCTTTATGCTCAGGATTCATCAGCTTTTCTCTATTAGGATTGCCAAGATTAAAACAAGCATATTGCGACGGAGTCAATATAACATCCTGAACAGTTTCCCCATTCCACTTTTTCCCATCGCCAATCCGATTAAGGACAGTGTAAGCAATAGCAACTCTTTCACTCCTGGATTCGCTCCTAGCCTCGCCATAAATCATTCTCGCAAGCAAAACCTTATCGCTATCCCCAGAAAAACTACCATCATTAGTTTTGTAAGAAACAGGAACTCTTTCAACTTTCTTTAACACAGGCGGAGATACAGGCACTGGAGCAGAAGCAACCTTCTCCAATTGTCCATCTTCAACATCTCTCAATACAAGTTCCGGACTGGTATTATCTTGCACAAAAGCGTCACCAGCCTCACTTTTTCTATCAAGATTTCCAGATAGGCCAAGCCACAAAGCACCAGCCAAAATTGCCGGACCAAATGCGAAAACTGGATTAAATTTTTCTTTTTCCATTAAAATAAATCCAAAAAACCGTTCTTAAACCTTTCTCCCTGTTATTGTGATTCGGTAGCAACTTCCCCAGCAGCTTCAAGAACCTCAACACCCTTAGAAGTAATATTCATCCCAACAGCCTTCCTCTCGTGCGCAGTCCTTCTCATCTTCGCAATCCGCACAGCCCTATCTCCAACTCCAGCAACTCCACTCTCATAAAACACAGTAACAGAATCAGAAAGAAATCTCAAAATATCAGTCTTCGTCCAATCACCATCACTAGTCGCCCCCATCTCTCCCTCCAAACTCTCATCAACAAAAACCGTCGTAACCTTCAACCTCTTCATCAGCGACGACAAATCAAAAATCACCTGCCGAATTTTCCCCTTATCACTCAAACTCAAAGCCAAAACAGAAATCGGATCAAAACAAATTCTCTTAATTTGATTCGACGCAATCATCTTCGTCAACTCAGACTTCAACTCCTCAATCGACGTCTGCGGCGAAAACCTCATAAACTTAATTTTACCCTCAGCACTCAACTTCGAAAAATCCCAACCATAAGCCATCGCATCATTCAACGTCTCAACAATATCCGGCTCAAACGAACAATACAAACCATTCTCCTGAAACATCGTCACCCCATTCCAAAGAAACTGCATCAAAAAAGTACTCTTCCCAGACCCCGGCCCACCCACAATCAAATTATCAGAATTACGCACAAATCCCCCCTGACAAATCTTATCGAACCCAACGATTCCCGTAGGACACCTATCTATCACATCACCCACCATAAAAGACTACACCCACAAATCTTTATAAATTCTCTTATTGTATAATTTTCTTTTAGATGGCTTACACGTCAGCCCATCAACAAAAGATTTATATAGTAATATCAATTGATATTATCAGAAATCAGGAGTTAAAATGCAATTATTACATAAAAGAAATTCTAACGCAAGGTCACCAACATTACAAACAGTACTAATGGTAGAAAAATTTATTGACGACAATAGCGGAGAGTACAAGAAAACAGAACTATTCAAAAAACTACCAAAAAAAGTAATGTGGCAAACATTCCAAATAATCATGGAATATTTAGCAAGTATATTTAAGATTGTTTATGATAGCGAAGGTTACGTAGTTTATATTTGGAATCCAGAATTAGCCGACAAAGTCAAGGACATGCCAGAGATTAAACTATGAAACCCAATAAGACAAAATTTATAGATAGAAGTCTAGAAGAAGCTTTCAATATCATTGATAATAACGATCCAACAAAGAAAGCATTAATTAGAGCGATTAAAGATATAAAAGAAAATTGTTATTGCGGAAGAAATGTAAGAAAGAAATTAATCCCAAGAAGATTAATCGACAAATACAAAATTAATAATTTATGGATTTACAACCTCCCTTCTGCCTGGAGGTTATTATATTCCCTAACTAATTCAGGAGAAGTCAAACTAGTGGCAGTAGTTTTAGACTGGATGAATCACAAGGATTATGAAAAATTATTCAAGTTTTAAATCAAATAAAAAAGAGTAGTAAACACAGAATGCGAAGGAATGTTCTTCGTAAGGGTCTGCCCCAACCAAATTAAATTATATTAGTGAGGGTATTTCAGGCTCAGGAACAATCCACTCCGAAAAAGGCGACTTCCAAATCAACGAAGGCGACTCATACTCTTTAGAACAAGGGGAGAAATATTATATTGAAGGTAATAAGTTACTCTTATCCTTGATTAATGCACCGAAGTGGACGCCTGAACAGCAGAAGGTTGTTGAGTAGGTTTTAAGCCTTTCAGCCCTAATCACCCTTCATCCATAAATAAACAATTCCCTGAATAAAGACTAGAGCACCACTAACAACAATTCCCGCAGGAATACCATATTGAGTAAACAAAACTCCCGCAACAAAAATACCAATAGCATTAGCAACATAACCATTTATACTACCAATCGAACCAAGAGACGCCCGAATCTTTGAATCTGAAACATAATGCGAAGCACTATCTCCAATAACCTCAGCAATCCCTAAAACAAATATAACAGCTCCTAGTAATATTATCGCATAAGTCAAACTTGAAGAAAGTCCAAACAAGACAATAAAAACCGCAGTAATCGAATAGATAAAAAACAGATAAGATCCAAATCCCTTAGACAATTTCATTTTCTTTGCCATAAAAGGAATACTCAACGTGATTAACGCAAAGACTGACTGAAACCCAGATAAATGTTCTGGAAGAAGTTTTAGGCTCTCGACAATCATTAGGGGCATCCCAATCCAAAAGATTCCCCCAGCAATTGCTCCAACAAAACCCCCAAGCATCATAATTTTCTTATTCCTCCCAGCTTTACTAAAAAGAAATTTATAAGATTCTCCAGCCTTCAAAAAAGATTTTTTAAGATATCCTGCAGGAATTTTTTCTGGCTTAAAGTTCCTCTCTTCTCCAAACCTCCACATTAAAAACAAAAGCACTAAATATAACACCGCCCCAACTAACCAAATTAATCTAAAGTTAATAGCAATAACAAACAGCCCTACAAGACCCCCAACCAAAAACCCTCCTTTTTGAAACAAGAATCCCTTAGAAATCAATCTCACTATTCCCTTCTTCTCCTTTCCAACTTTTAGATTATCAACAACCCAAGCCCCACCAGCACCAGTATTAAACGTCCAAGCAACTTCACCCATAATCCAAAAAAATGAAATCAGCCAAAAATTACTAACAAGAAAAATCCCAAAATAAGCAAAGGCAAGAAGGAAGAATGAAATCATCAAAGATTTTCTTCTAGAATCATAGTCTGCAACAGCTCCAGTTGGGAACTCCATAAAAACCGCAATTAAACTAGCAACAGCAAACAGTGTCGTAATCCAAAAAACTGGAATCCCAATAGAAACAAAATAAATAAGAGCCATTGACATAATTAATACTCGCCTGATTCCTACGACAAACTTCATGCTCGCCCAAACACCAACAGTCTTTCTCTGAAAGCTCTTTGAAGTATCTTGATCGTTTAACTTCTTCATCTCAACGCCCTCACAACATCAAAATCCTTATACTTCTTGTCAATAATTCCAAACTTCAAACATCTCTTAAACATAGTATTAACATATTTCATATCCCCTTTGATATCATTTTTTTCAATAAAAGCAGAATGCAGTTCTTTATCTCTAACCCTCAACAAATGCCAAACAGACCACAAAAATACAGAAAAGGTCTCAATCGGAATACGAATATTAATTCTTTCAATCAAATCTTCTTCGTCAACATCTATGTTTTTAAAATATTCATCCAAAAATAATTTCTTTTGATCTTCTTTAAATGGCTTACCAAAATCAGAAAAAATATTCGCCAAACTTGTTGCCCTATCGGTAATTTTCAAATCTTCAAAATCAATCAATCTATATTCGCCCCTATTCACAACTATATTTTCTTCATGAAAATCACCTTGATCCAAAACGATATCAGGAACGTATTTTTTAAATGGAGTTTTTGAATGCAAATTAGAAAAAGATTCATCAATTATTTTCATCAATTTTTTACCACCCAATTTTTTACCCAGATCATTAAGATAATATTTCTTTAACATAAAAACCTGCTCCTTATATCCACATAAAAATTCCTTCTTCAACTTCTTCAACCCTCCATCGATTTTAATTCCATGTAATTCCCCGCATAATTTCCCAAGTTTATGAAACATTTTTGGTTTATAGTATTCAGATATATTATTAAGAGTCTTCCCATGAATATACGAGATAATAATAAATTCACTATCAAAATATTTTTTTGATTCATCCAGTGTCCATGCCTTAGGGCTAATATCATAAGGCTCAAGAGATTTCAGAGCATCAAATTCTTTTCTAGATTTATTCTTTTTATCGGGCTCCATATTCATTCTAAATATGAAACTCTTATTATTTGCTTTAACTAAATAATTTAAATTAGAAGCTCCCATCCCAAGCTTAGAAACAGAATTAACCTTAACTTTATTCCTTAACCCCAGTTTCTTAGGATTTAATTTTTCAAAATATTTTTCAATTTCTTTATTCATCCCAAAACCTTCCCCATTAAAATATAATTACCATCATACTTTGGACTTATTTTCTTAAATCCAAACTTCCCATAAAACTTTGGCTTATTCGTAGAAAGTGTCACCATCTTCGCAACAGGCTTCCCAAGTTTCCCAATTTCTTCAATCAAACCTTCAATTAATTTACTCCCAATCCCATTCCCCTGATATTCAGACTTAACATTAATCCAAAAAATATTAACTACATTATTATCAATCCAAGACCTAACAAAACCTCCAAGCCCGATAACTTCTTTCTTATCTTCCATAACCAAATAAATAGGTTTGTGCAATGCCCCAGAAAACATTTCCATAATCTCTTTCCTTGCCACGCTTACAGGATATTTCGGATTATTAACTCCTATAATTTTTAACATTTGAGAAACATCTTTCTTAGTCGCATGCCTAATAATGAACTTTGGCTTATTTGATTTTAATATCTTTTTCATCTAGCCTTCACATAATACAAGTTATCATAAAACTTGCCATTCTTTTGCGCCTCCTTTTTATGTCTACTCTCAAAAACAAAATCACATTTCTCCATCAACTTCACAGATGCCTTATTAAAACCTCTACATCTTCCAGAAATCTTTCCCAATTTATATTTCTTAAAAACATAATCAACAAACAACTTAGTGGCTCTTCTTGCAATTCCCTTCCCTCTAAATTCTTTCTGCAAACCAACCCCAATAATTCCTACTGCTTTTTTCCTGTCAAGAGATTCACCATCCAAACTATGCACTCCAACGAAACCAATAAACTTATCATTAGAATCAATAGCAAAAAAGACTCCCTTCTTTTTCTTCATCATATCCAATTTTTCTTTTATTTCTTTCTTGGCTTCAATCAAACTTTCAGGAACAGAATTAAAATTTCTTCTCGACTCTGCATCTTCATGCATAGCTAACCATCTCTGAGAATCCCCTAGAACAAGACGTCTAAGAATAAACTTCGGGCTACTTGATTTTAGTATTATTTTCATCTCAATTCATAAAGAACCTTTATCCCCCAATATTTAGATGATATCTTTTCCACATTAATTACTTTCTTCAATTTTAAATTAAGCTTGAACCCTTCTGATTTTTTTATGATAAGATAATGCCAATCTCTTCCCCGTGACTTTTTTATCTTAAGATTACTAAATTTTTTTAAATATCTCAAAAAATCTATCTGTTTCTTATCCTGCCATATCTCGACCATCTTCTTATATTTTTTAGGATGATCATCTCTAAATTCTTGTAACTCTAAAACTGCCAACCCATGGTTTGTTAAAATCCTATTTACCTCTTCGATAAACAACGCCCTATCGCTAATATATTGCATTGTCGCCTGGCAAAAAACAAAATCAAAACTAGAAGATTTAAACGAAAGTTTTTTCCCCGCATCAAACCCCATATAAATTTTAGGTATGTCTTTTTTCTTAAACCCCTGATCCAAAGCATACTCATTAGTTAATTTTTGGTTCCAATCCTTTTCATAATTCGTACCAAATACTTCTACCTTATCTCCATATTTTCGTTTTAGTTCTAATAAAGCCCTACCAAAACCCGCACCAATTTCTAGGATTTTGATTTTTCGTTTATTTTTGAGAATTTCCTCAACATTTCTTGCTATGTTCCCAATCCTTCCCATCGCCCCCTTTAATCCTAAAGATCTCCCAGGTCTCCAAATTATATTTCCATCTTGACCACTCTTTTTTATCCAATAGTTTTTATCCATCATCAACCCCTCAAACATCTATATCACTTTTTAATTTATATCCATCTACTTCAAAACCACCTAATTTCTCCAAAATATGATTTGTTAATCTTTGATATATCTCAAACATACGCTTCTCATTTTTTATCTCAATTGCTTTAATAAATAATTTAACAAACTTCTTGTCGGGGAAATCTTTAACAAGATATTTTTTCTTATCGTTCTCATCAGATAAAAATCTCCAAACCTTATTCGATGATATCTTTAGAAATCCGATTAACTCACTATATTTTGATAGCATTTCAGCCAGATAATTATAATAAACAAATCTAAAATCCCCTTTACTTGCTTCATAAACTTCTTCTAAGTTATCTTGCATATCCCATAAAGAATATTTTGCATTTTTAATTTGAAAGTCTGTACCCTTAGAATATTTCTTAGAAAGATAAGATTTTGCCAACTTCTTCAACTTTCTAGCAATCCCTTTTTTATCTAAAATAATCTTTCCAGTAAAAAACATATGTGGAGCCATTTGCCTTCTACCCTTAAAATCTTCTTCCATATAAGCTTTAATTTGCTTTGGAGGATTCGCAAAATACTCAACTAAAATCCCATTAATTATTCGATTTCCCCTTTCTCTCCACCTAATTCCCTCGCTTAAAATGATTTGCAAATCAATATCTGAATGCTTTGTCGGATTTCCAGTCACATAACTTCCACAAACCACAACACCAATTATATCTTTGTCGTGCCCCCACTCTTCCAAGAATTTTCCCACAGTCTTTTTTATTATCGTTTTCATCTTATTCCAACTCCTTATCAAACTTTTTTATATGCCTAGCTTTATTCTTCCCAATATATTTCTCAGATTTTTTCCACCACCGAACCCAAGCATCATCCAAGGACATCTCCTTTCGTCTAGAAATCTGCATCACTAAAACAACCATATCCATTAACTTATTCTGCTTCTTCAACTTACTCTCAGCCTTTTCATACTCCCTTATCTCTTTCTTCAACGCCAAAACCAGCCTCTTATCAGAAGTCTTATCAAACCCCGCAATCTTCTCAAAATCATAAATATTTTTAGACATCTTATTAAAATTAGTTTTCAGCCCCATAGAATCTCTAATTATTTTATCCATCACCATCTTAATTCAACCCAAACCGTTTATTTAAATCTTCTTTATCAATCACGCAAACAAATCTCTTGTAATAATCATTATCAATAAATTTCATCTTACAATTAAAATCCTTGAAAATTCTTTTTATTTCTGACTCACTATAAGCTTCTAAGATAGATTCTTTTTCATTCTCATCATAATAATCAGTCTCGTTATTTCCAACAAATTTCTTTCTTTTCTCTAATCTCTGATGAAGTTCTGTTTCGGTTTCAGGTCTTAATTGGTCTGAAATAATTAAAGCCTTCTTAGCAGTAGACAATAAATGCTTAATCAATTTCCTAGGATTATCAAAATGATGCAAGGCTAAGTTCAGGGTTATAATATCAAATTGGTCTTTCATCTTAAAAGCATCCATTTTTTTAAAATTAAAACTTAGATTTTTCTTAGCATTCTTAATAAAATCCTTATCAATATCAACACCATTTAATTTCAAATTAGGATATTTCTCATTTATCAATTCTAAAAGATATCCATCGCCACAAGCTACATCACAAAGAGTTTCCCCTTCTCTATCTTTCAGCTCTTGCAATATTGGAGAATAAAGCCAAGGCATAGTTCTAATTATTTTAGAAAAACCCTTTTTCTCACTTTCGCACATAATCTGATTATTTTGTATTCTTTTTGTTCTCATTTTATTCCCTTCCTAAATTCCCTATGCATCTCGACTAATCTTTCTCTAGGAATTTCTGTCTTTAATGCAGGAGTTGAACAGTCTGACCTTAGGTAATTTGGATCTTCAATTAAATCATTGCTTCTGCAATAGTGGTGAAAATCAGTTCCAGGGAATGGAGTAATAAATGCGCTGTATGTATGAAAAACTTTGCCCTTGGAAATTTCGGTATATTTATCCATACTCGCCTTTAATTGAGACTCAGTTTCCCAAGGATATCCCATCATTAATGAAGTCCAAACTGGAATTCCAGACTCATAAGTTTTATTTATAGCAGTTTCAATCATTTCAGGAGTAGTTCCTTTTCTCAACCTGTTCAATGTCTCGGCATTCATTGATTCAACTCCAAAAAATAACCCATTGCATCCAGAATCTTTTAACATTTCCAAATCAACTTTTCCTCTTGAGACATCATCTACTCTAGCAAAAATCCTATACTGAATATTTCCCTTTAATCCTCTGTCTTCAATACCCTTGCATATATCTGCAACCCTTTGAGGATCGAATGTGAATAGCTCATCTGCAAAAAAGAAATCTGTTCTCCCATGATTCTTGTACCTATCTTCCATTTCATCAAGAACTCTTTCTGCAGAATTTGCAACAACTTTTCCGGGACTTGAAACGGGTGTTGCACAATAAGAGCATTTAAACCTACATCCTCTCCCTGTGTGCATATATTCCAAATCACTTGATTCATCTACTGAGCAATATTTATCATAAGGAAGATCGTCTCTATTGGGTGCAGGCAATTCGTCTAAATTATCAATCCTTGGAACCTGCCCAGTATATTCCCACTTTCCTTTATTTTTGAAAAGAATTCCCTTGATATCTTTTTCATTTGCTTTTGCTTCTAATCCACTAACTAAATTTAACAAAGGTTTTTCTCCTTCAAACGGAATAAAATAATCAATCCCTTTCCGCCCACAAGACTTTTCGAAAAACCCAGGCTCATATTTTTGGTCTTCTGCGAAACTTCCAGTAACATGCTCTCCTCCAAAAACAGTCTTCACATTTGGATTGTAATCCTTAAGTCTCTTAGCCAAATCTGAACCCTCATCATAAACACAACTCATTGTTGAGAATCCTGCTAACTGAGGATTATATTCAGCGATCTTATCAACTAGTTCTGAATCTGATTCGTCTACTTGATGAAAGACCTTTGCTTCATGCCCATTATGTTCAAGATAAGATTTCAGGTAACAAACACCTAGCGGAGGTCTAGCCACTTGATTCATTCCTTCCATTTCCTTTTTACCGCCAGGAACAACTAATGCAACTTTCATTTACTAACCTCCTGGTTCTGTAAAACATGGTAGCCCAATTGCCACCCTAAATGGACTTCATTAGACCTAATCTTAATTGAAAAATTCTCATATAGAAATTTCAACAAGTAGTCAATAGAAATATCAAGACCAACTAAGTTTTTAACAAAAAAAGCCATATCATCTCTCGATTTAAATTTCCAAGGAGTTTCTTTTAGTTTTGATTCCTTATGAAAAAGACCCACTTCTTCTGCTAACTCACCAACCCATTCTTCACTTAAAAAAGGAAATTCATGACCCGTAATGCAATAGTCTCTAACTATTGTATCAAAAAATTCCTGAGTATTTGTCTTAATCATTACATCAGCTATGACAAAGTGACCTCTCGGAGCTAGAATTCTCTTTATCTCTTCAAAAGTTTCTTTCTTCTTTTTTACATGATGAAAAGTGGCTAAAGATACAACTAAGTCTACAGAACCGCTTTCTAAAGGAATATTATCACTATCTGCATTAATTAGCTCAACCTTCCCGTTTGTGTGCTCTGAAAGCATAGATTCTGAGGCATCTAAAGCATAGATCGTAGCATTAGGATAAGTTTTAGCGAGGTATCTAGTAAGATAACCATCTCCAGCACCCAAATCTAAGACGACTAAATCTTTCTTATTTAGAGCCTTGTCTAGCTCAAATCTTTCGAGCTCAGAGTTTCTCGCTGTCGGATGGTTTCCCATAGCAAGATGATATCTCCTAGCTCTTTCTTGATTAAATTCTTCTTGTTTCATAACTTAATAGTGGTAATATGCTATTATTAAAATTCCTAAGCTATTTTTTGACAAAACGCAATATTTATATACTAAATAGCATAAAGTTATACATATGGAAATAAAACTAGACCTTAAGGATAGAAAGATACTTAGAGAACTAGACATGAATGCCAGAGCTAGTTATGCTTCTCTAGGTAAGAAGGTCAGATTGTCAAAACAGGTAGTAAAATATAGAGTCGATAAATTGGAATCACAGAATATTATTCAAGGATACAACGCATTAATTGACATCTCAAAACTGGGACAAACAATTTATGTAGTATACTTCAAATTGGTTCAAATCTCCTCCTCAAAAGAAAAAGAATGGATCGATAAAATAGAAAAACACCCCTCTGTTTTGGCTGTGGGTAAGAATGCAGGGCAATGGGATATGACTATCGCTATTCGATGTAGTAACAATCAGAATTTAGATTCAGTTCTAAAGGAGATTATCTCTAATAAATCTGAAAACATAAAAGAGAAATTAATCACTAGTGAGATTGAAGCAACCTATTTTGCAATGGACATAATTCACAAAGAAAAAATTAAAGAAACATCTACTTCAAACAATCCTCCAATAGAGAAAATAGACAAAGAAGACGAACAAATAATATCCCTTCTATCTCATAATGCCAGAATGAGTTTGCTGGATATATCTGAGAAGGTTAAGATGTCTCCCAATGGTGTTAAGCATAAAAGAAAAAACTTAGAAAAGAAAAAGATAATTATTGGTTATAAAACAAAAATAAATTATGAGAAACTAGGATATCTTCATTTTAGAGTTTTTTTACATTTAGGGAAATTTACCAACGAGCTTTATGAAAACATTAAAGATTTTTTGAACCATAGGGGAAATGTTGAAAGTATCTCTAGGTATATGGGATACGCTGATGTTGATTTTAGATGTTACTCACAGGATATCGTGGAATTGTATAATCTAATCTCGGAACTAAAAGATAATTTTCTGCAGAACATTATTGGAGTAGATTCAATGCCAATTTTTAGATGGGAAAATATTAATTATTATTCCAAAAAATAACCCTACCCCAAACTCCCAGGAAAATAAGTACACTTATGCTCCTCAATCAACTGCACAGTCTTCTCGTCGGCAATCAACCCACTAAACTCATTCGACACTTTATCCTTAACCCTCTCAAACTCATCCAACGTCTTCGTCTGAAACTCAACCATCAAATTACAATTACCAACTCCCCTAACAACATAAACCCAATAAACATTCCCCTCCCAAAATCCGTGTAAATCTGCGTTCATCCGCGTGCAAATTCCCCTCCCTCTCCGCGTCAGTCCGCGAAAGTCCGCGGTTAAATTTCCCCTCCCAAAATATCCCCTATGCTTACTTTTATAAATTCTTTTATTCTACTCATATCATGACCAACAAAGAAGAACCAGCGCTAACAGACAAAGAAAGAAACATGCTCTGGAAAAAACTAAGCAAAATAAAAATGCAAGCTCCTCGAGGAGAAAACGACCTAAAATCCAACGTCGAACTCGGACGAGACCTAGACCTCTACATAGTCAACGACGTCATCGGGCAAGGGCTGCCATTGTTAACTCCAAAAGGCGCAACAATAAAAAGAGAAATTGAAAGATTCACAACAGACGAAGAGCTCAGAAGAGGGTATGAGTATACATCAACTCCAATCATGGCGAAAGCGGACCTGTTCAAAATCTCAGGACACTGGCAACATTACAAAAAAGACATGTTCGTTCTAGATGTCGGCGGAGAAGACTACGCGCTAAGACCAATGACATGCCCATTCCAATTCGCACTCTTCAAAAGAAAACCAAGAACACACAAAGATCTTCCAAAAAAATACGCAGAAATCTCGACACTTTTCCGAAACGAACAATCAGGAGAATTAAGAGGGCTAACAAGATTGCGGCAATTCACACTAGCCGATGCTCATATTATCTGCACACCAGAACAACTCGAAGAAGAATTCGGAAAAGTTATGGATTTAATAAAACACATCATGGAAGTTTTCAATATCGAAGTATGGTACCAATTCTCAAAATGGGATCCGAAAAACAAGAACGACAAATACATCAACAACCCAGAGGCATGGGAAGCATCACAAAAATCGATGAAGAAAATATTAGACAAAGCCAAAATTAAGTATGTCGAAGCCGAGGGCGAAGCTGCATTCTACGGACCAAAACTAGACCTTCAATATAAAGACGTCTACGGAAAAGAAGATACTCTAATTACAATTCAAATCGATTTCGCACTCCCAGAAAAATTCAACTTAAAATATCTTGACAAAGATGGAAAAGAAAAATCCCCAATGATAATTCACAGATCATCCACGGGAGCAACAGAGCGAGTTATCGCGTATCTTCTAGAAAAAACACAAGGAAATTTACCAACATGGTTAAATCCAATCCAAACAAAAGTAATGAACATGAACGACGACGTAAAAGATTATGCAATAAAAATAAACCAAAAACTACAGGAAGCCGGAATCCGAACACAGTTAGACTCATCAAATAATTCAATGGGCAAAAAAGCAAGAAGAGCAATAACAGAAAAGGTGTCTTATCTAGTAACAGTCGGTGAAAAAGAAAAAGCAAAAAAACAAGTTGCAATCCGAGCAAGAGATTCAGAAAAAATAACAACAATGGATTTAGATAAATTCATTTCCAAAATTAAAAAAGAGATCGAAACAAAAACAAAATGAAGTGGGGTAAAATCGTACTAATATTTCAAGCAGTAGTGACACTGGTCCTCGGAATAATTTTCTTCGCCCAAGTTCTAGCATTAGACATCGCAAAAGTTTCAGAACTTCAAGTATCGGAAAATAATCCATCAGGAGCAGAAACCGCAGAGCCAATTGACATAAAACAAAGATACGCATCCGCCGCATACATTCTCCTATTCATATCCCTAATGGAACTCATCATCATAACAAAGCTTTTAACCTAACAATTTCTATCCAATTTATGAAAGTCAAAGATCTACTAAACGAACTAACAGAAACAGAACACTACAAAAATTTCAAATCTCAAAACCCAGAATCATTCTTCGCAGCAGCATTCTTCATCCTAGACGTAGAGACCAAAACAGAAAAAATCCAGCTAGACTTCTTTCTCCCAAACCAAAACAAAATCGCATCATTCGAACACCCATGGAACGAAGCACAAATCCACGATGACGAAATAAAACCAATGCAACCTCAATCTACAGAAATCAAAATAGACATCGACGATTTAGAATCAATTTGCAAAAAAACAATCAAAGAAAACGAATCAGCAATAGTCCCAACAAAAATCATAGCAATCCTAAGAGACAATCAATGGAACCTAACCTGCATGGACAACGCGCTAGGAATTGTAAGAATAAAAATCGACGCAACATCAAGCGAACAAGCAGATTTCAGTAAAGGCTCGTTAATGGATTTCATGGGAATCAAGAAAAATTAATTTCCTGAACGATTATTATAAGAGGTTCTTTTTCTACTACCAGCACGACGCCCACTAGCTTCATACCCACCAACTCCGCTCACACTACGATGAGGATCCGGAACACCATCAACACTATGACGCATCTCCCGAAGGAATTTTTCCATTCTTGCCTGCGCTTCAGGACTCATTTTCTTTTTAGCCATAAAAAACTACCACAAAATCTCCTTTTAAGCCTTCCGAACAACCGCAACAATATTCTTCCCCTCTTCCAAAGAAACAATCTCAAACCCAGCACCCTTCAACAAATCTTCAAACTCATCCTTATCATAAATATAATTATACCGCTCAAACTTCTCACCACCAACAGTCCAGGGAATTACACCTTCTTTCGGTTTATTCTTCACCCTCTGATTCCCCCGCCCAATAGTAGAAATCACAGCCTCACCACCCTTCTTCAAAACCCTATAAACTTCCTCCAAACTCTTCCGCCTCTTCACCTCTGTCTCAACACAGTGCAAAACCCTAACAAAAACAACATAATCAAAAAATTCATCACCATAAGGAATATCATCGGTCACCCCTTTCTTCAATTCAACATAATTTCTCTCTTTAGCAACATCTAGCAACTTCTGGGAAAAGTCAACCCCATAAAAATCGAACCCTTCAACAAAATTCCGCCCACTTCCACATCCCAAATCCAAAACCTTGCCCTTCTTCCCAGCCAAAAAATCATTAACTTCATCAGCACGCCTAGTTCTATACCTAGCCCAATCCCCTGAAACTCCATCCCAAACATTTTCCTGATCCATAAAATACTATTCAAAAGACCCTTTATATTTTTTGTCAAAGTTAGGAAAATTTACGTTATCTTAAGTTGTAAAAATTTATATATCCCTTAAAACTATAAGAATTATGAAAGCAAAAAAACTAGTCGGAATTTTATTTTGCATTAGTGGAATGTTATCATCATTGCATACAATTAGTATAACTGGAAATGTGATCGGTTCTTCAGGATTTTTTAATCTGAGATTAATTATTTCACTTTTAATTATTTCACTTGGGTTTTTTCTTTTAATTACAGAAAGGCTTGAAGAAAAATTGGATGAAGGAGAATTTATCTCACTTGATAATAAACAAGCAAAGTCCAATCTTTTATTTCAAAGAGGGTGGTCTGCTTCTATGGATAACTTGGTCGAAAAAATTCATGACAATCAATATAAAACAATCTTTTTAACACAAACCTCCACAGTTCCACAGGGAGTAATGTTAAAGGAGGCCTATAAAAAAAGGTATCACGGGGAGAAAATGCCTAATTTCTTAACAATAGATGTTAAAGAGATTAGAAGTAATCGGTCTAAGTGGGAAGATTCGGAAGAAAATCCAATAAACAAGAGGGTTAAAAAAATTGTTCGAAAAACAGCTAAAAAGATGAAGAATTATGGTGTTGGTAGTGGAGATAAGATTCTCCTTTTGGATGAAACAATTCCCTATTGGGTTTCCCAGCCAGAAGCAATGGGAAGAGATCCTACTAATTATTATACCCATAAAGAGGCAGGAAATATCTTAAAGTCAAGAGCAGAAAAGGGATATAATTTTGGAGGAACCGTTGGAATCGCTTATAAAGTTTTAAAGGAGGCTGCAGAACTAAACCATACAAGTAATAGAATCGACTTTGATTTTGTGGGTGGAGATAAAATACTCGGTGATGGGCGCGCAAAAGGAATTGCAGGATGGGTTCGTGCATTTAAGGATGGTGTTCCATATGCAAGAAGATATTCGGGCAAGGAAGAAAGAAAGATATCAAAAGAAAATATTAGATTATTAAAAAAAATTGGAAGAATGAGTGGTGATGAAGCTATGAGGGAACATAGGAAAGTATATGAAGAATAATTTTCCACCACAAGACTATTTTATTTTCTTTTCAGAAAAAAGGAAGCAAAGTTATGAAAAAATTTCCTGAGACAATCTTCCAAATTAATTTTACGAGATTGCTACTATCCCGCTCTGTAAAGTTAACTTCCTGTAATTTATTATTAAACAACCCTCACACATTTAAACCTTAAAACTCTTCCCCTCCCATGAAACCAAAAATAGCATGCCCCAGCAAAAAAAAACAAATGGGCGAGGGTACCAAAAACCAAAAACCAAAAACCAGTCTCCGTAAACCAACAAAAACAATTTCAGGCGTAGCCCCACTAGCAGTAATGCTCCCACCAAGAAAATGCGATCACGGAGCTTGCTTATACTGTCCATCTCTAAACGCCCCACAATCCTACACTCCAGAATCCCCAGCAGTAATCCGAGCAAGAGAATGCGAATACGATCCATCAAGACAAGTCAAAGCAAGACTCAAAGCATTCAAAGCAATGGGACATCCAACCGACAAAATCGAACTCATAATCATGGGCGGCACATTTCTATCATACCCAGAAAAATTCCAATTCGATTTCGTAAAGAAATGCTACGACGCACTCAACAATAAGAAATCAACATCCCTAAACCAAGCAAAAAAAATAAACGAGAGAGCAAAAAACAGATGCGTCGCACTCTGCATCGAAACGAGACCAGATGTCTGCAAACCGCATCAAATAAAAAACATGTTAGAATGGGGCGCAACAAGAATCGAGCTCGGAGTCCAAGCTATCGACGACAAAATCTATAAAAAAGTAAACCGAGGCCACAGTGTCCAAGACGTAATCGACGCAACAGAAAGGCTAAAAAAGGCAGGCTTCAAAATTGGCTATCATCTAATGCCAGGCATTCCAGGATCCAATCCAAAAAAAGACATCCAAATGTTCAAGAAAATATTCAAATCTAAAAACTTCAAACCAGACCAAATCAAAATCTACCCATGCCAAGTTCTCAAAGGAGCAGGAATCGAAAACCTATATTACGGCGGCGAATACGTCCCGTACACAAAACAACAAACCGCAGAAACAATAATCAACATGCTAAAACTCACACCACGCTACTGCCGAATTATGCGGATCATGCGAGAAATTCCACCAACATATTTAGTGGCCGGAATAAAGAACATCGACATGAGAAAGGACATCGAAGAAAAAATTCGAGCATCCAAAACAAAAATAAAAGAAATAAGATTCCGAGAAATTGGATTCGCGCTAAGAGACAACAGGAGAGTAAACCCAGAAACAAAAATCAAAACAACAAAATACAAATCATCAAAAGGAACAGAATTTTTCATCGAAGCAATAAACAAAGACAACATTCTTTTTGGGTTGATAAGATTAAGGCTAGATAAAAACATGGCAACTATCAGAGAACTTCATGTTTACGGCCCAGCGCTCAAACTGAAAGAAAAAGGCCAACACAGCCAACACACGGGCCTCGGAAGACAACTTCTGAAGACAGCAGAGCAAATCACAAAGAAATACAAACAAAAGAAACTAAGGATTATTTCAGGAGTAGGTGTCAGAGAATACTACAAAAAACTTAACTACAAATTAGACAAAGACAAAATCTACATGGAAAAAATTATTTCTTAGACTTTCTTTTTTTAACGGCAACAAAAGCAACAATTGCCAAAATAACAAAGAGTGCAACAATCAGCCAGCTACCAACAGTTCCAACACCTGTAACCGCACCAGTAATCAAAGAAAAGAACCCATTCCCAGAATCATCATCTTCTTCACTACCAGCAGAACTAAAATTTGTTTCGTTAGATGATACATCATCCAATTCAATAACAGTACAATCTCTAACTACCGTAGAGCTACCACAAATCCGGCTTTCTATTCCATCAATACATTCACTCCATATTCCACAAGTAGCCCCACCACCAGTACTAGGACTTGAGGAAGAAGAAGGCGTAGGTTTTGGAGCAGGAACAGCAGTAATAGTAAAGCTTCGATTACCGCTCATATTAACATTCGTATAATTATCAACACACTCAACAGACCAAACATAGTTTCCAGGGACCAATCCAGCAATAGTAAAATTAACAACATCACTAAAATCAGTACCATTATCAACTTCCGCACCATTTAAGTAAGCCCTACAAATATCAAGCACATGATCCCCGCTAGCATTAAACTCAAAAAACATATCGTAAGAATCAGATTGAACTGAAAAAGAATCCACAGGAGAAATCAAATCAATAGTAATATTGTGAGGAATAATCTCGTTATACTCATCCAAAATTTCCGTATCGTTCAAAACATCAGAATAAATTTTAATTTCATCAATCATACCGAAAAACGGTTCGGCGTAAGCCTCTTGGTAAATATTCGCTTGAATATGATTCAAGCTTCTAGATTTTCCAACAGTAAAAACCGAAGACGAAGCATCAGTCCATCTTGTCCAGTCCGACGGAGCAACACCACTCAAATTAAAATTACTATCCAACTTTCCATCAACATAAATCGAACCAACCTTAGTCACATTATCAAAAGTCGCAGTCAAATAATACCACTTATCCTCAACTAAATCAACATCCGAAGAATAATTATTAGAATTTTCCCAGTTGTTAATGTGCCCAACTCTAAAGTGAAATTTGTCGCTAGGACTAACCCAAATTCCAAACCAACTAGTACCAGCACCACCAGAATTGTGCCTATCATATTCTAATATAGTTTGCCAGCCCCCAGTAAGCTCATCAATTTTAACCCAAGCTCCAACACTAATATTTCCCGGAGCCAACTCAAAATTACTCATACCGGGATTAAGCAAATGACTATCATTAACAAACAACCCATTATTCAGAATCCCATTATCAAAACCACAGCTATAATTATCCAAATTATTGAGCCCAGCAAAATCACTATAATTACCATCAAAATTCCAATAACCAATAGGACTAGCAGCCTGAACCATAGAAAAACTTAGAGCAACAACTAACAAAAACCCAAAAGAGAATACATAGTTCTTTTTCATGAAAATACATCGTTTTTCAACGTTAAAAACTTTTCTAAAGAAATTCGTCCCCGACCCGAGACGAATAGAATCGCAACTCAACCATAGAATGCCCCAACCTATTCTCCAATATATATGTGAGGGTACAATAATCTTTAAATCCAACAATACCCTCAAAATCCCATGAAAAGAATCAAGCAATTTGAAAAAGATACAACCACAAAGATCAAACGTTTCGACGATAAAATCAAGACCTCTTTCACTCTAATTAGACAAGACGTCGACGAGATGCAAGTCACGATAGACGCAATGCGAAAATACCTCAAGAAAAAAGACAAACAATACACAAAAGATAAAGATAAAGATAAAAAAATCCAAGACGAATTCCAAAAAGACGTTGATGAATTCACACAAAACATATCACAATTAAAACTGGCCCTGTCAGCCGTCCGAGACCTAAAAGAAGAAGTCGTCACAAAAAAAGAACTAGCACAAATTGAAGATCGAATCAAAACATCATTCAAAAACGAAATCGACAACTACAAAGGCCAAGTAAAAAAACTAAGACTCTACCTAAAAGAATCAGAAAAAAGAATCACGGCCCTCGAATCCGGAAAAGTCTTCGAAAAGAAAAAAGGCTGGTTTTTCAAAAAGAAAGAGGAATGAAAATCTTATAAACACTAATCTATTTAGACAAATATGAAAAGCAAGCTCGCCATAACAAGTTTAATTTTATCATTAATTGCCCCAGTAATATTCGCATCTTCCTATTTATTTTTCTTTCTTGATGTGAGAGCGGATAACATATTATTTACATCATTTATAATATCACCATTTCTCGCAATCCTAACAATCATACTGTCAAAAATTTCATTCACCTCAATAAAACAAAGAAAACTCGAAGGGAAAAAGTATGCAATTGCCGGACTCATAATTGGTAGCCTAACGCTACTTATATGGCTAATATTTTTATTCTCAATGAAATCCTTTTAGTTATCTATCTATATAACATAAATCTTTAAAAGCAACTCCGCCAACATTATCATACGAGGTGCTTTATGTGGTCATTATACAACAGAGTTAACAATCCAGATTCTATAAATCCATTTGATAGCGACGGTGAAGCACTTCCTCCAATGAAATTCTCAAACGGCAAAACCCAAGCCGACGTAGTAAAAGAAATTCTAGATTCAATCGAAAAAGGAAACAAACTAATCTTCATCAAAGGAGTCTGCGGCACAGGCAAATCAGCAATCGCCCTAAACTTAGCAAGACATTTCAAAAAAACAAGCATAGTCGTCCCAATCAAATCCCTCCAGGAACAATACGAAACAGACTACACAAAAAAGAAATTCATCTTAAAGAAAGACAAAAAACCACTAAACATCGCAATCGTAAAAGGCCGAAATAATTTCAGGTGCCCATTCAATGGAGAACGAGCAGACGATCAAGAGCTCCCTTGCACAATCGAAATCCGAGAAAAAAACACAGGCCAACTCTTAAAATACATAGACTCAAATCCAGACATAGACAAAGAAGACTTCTCAACAGCTTCAGATGTAAAGCGAATGAACGTCGCATCAGCCTGCCCATATTGGGCCCCATTAATGCCAGCAGAAATAAACCCAAAAGGTTTAACCGACGTGAAAAAGAAAAAATACAATGCAATTTGCGGAAAAGAATTCGCGCTATTTCAAAGAAAAAAAGGATGCGGGTACTGCGATCAATACACAGCTTACGCAGACGCAGACGTCCTAATTTTTAACTCAATGAAATACCAAATCGAATCCCAAATAGGACGAAAGCCAAAAACAGACCTCGACATAATAGACGAATGCGATGAATTCCTAGATTCATTTTCCTCAGAAAAAAAACTAAACATAAACAGGCTCCAAACAGCCATCACAAAACTAACACCAAACGACCAAGAAAAAAAACAAGCCCTAAAAAAATTAATCCACGAAGTAAACGACATTCTTTTCTCAACACCATCAGAAGAAATAACAGAACTAAAAAAATCACCAATACTAAAACTCCTAGAACTCGCACTAGAAAACCCAAACCTAGCAGAAGATGAAGAAATGAATTACTACAACGCGCTAGTAGAAATAGCAAGATCATTCGAAAACCTCGTCGACGAAACCTACATATCCGTAAACAAAATCGAAAAAGAAAAATCCCAAACTGGACTTTTCAATAAAAAATTCTCAAACGACGACACAATAATAGTCAACATAGTCTCAATCAACCTGGCTCAAAAACTCAAAGAATTAATCGAACAAAATAACGTATTGGTACTGATGTCAGGAACCCTACATTCAGACCAAGTCCTAAAAGATATTTTCGGATTAACAGATTTCAAAGTCATCGAAGCCGAAATAGAAATGCCAGGAGACATCAACAAACAAAGAACAGGATTAGAAAAAAGCTGCTCATATGCAAACTTCCAAAACGGAACACTCACCCGAAACAAATACCTAAAAATCCTAGACATGTGCATGGCAAAAGCGACTCCACCAACACTAGTCCATGTCTCAGCATTTAAAGACCTCCCCTCAGAAGAAGAAAACCAAACTCTAATGCTAGACAACCTAATCACAAAAGAAAGGTTAAGGGAAATTCAGTCCCGTGGCAACACAGCAGTAGACGAATTCGCAAGTGGCGAAGAAGATATACTATTCACAACAAAATGCGCAAGAGGAGTAGATTTCCCCGGCGACAAATGCAACTCAATCGTCATCACAAAATTCCCATATCCAAACATCCAAGGCCTCTTTTGGCAAATCCTAAAAAGAGAACAGCCCGAAAAATTCATGGAATTCTACCTAGACAAAGCAAGACGAGAACTAATCCAAAAAATCGCAAGAGGCGTCCGATTCAAAGGCGACAAAGTAAACCTCTACAGCCCCGACGCAAGAGTGATTAATGCGAAGCTAGAATAACAATTAATCTTTTAAACTAACATCTCCCTCTCATTATATGCCCATATCGCATAGTGGTATTGCACGAGACTGGAACTCTCGGCCCTCCGGGGCTCCCAGGTTCAATTCCTGGTGTGGGCGTTTGAGAACATGGGAGGCTCCCAGGCGAAAATCTTTGCTCGAATTTTCTCAACGAAGTGACTAGAAAATTTTAGAGTGAAGTTTGAGTAAATTCCTGGTGTGGGCGTATAGGTTCTCAACCACAACAATTCTTTTAAATTAAACAACACTACATCGAGCATGAGAAAAATGCGCGGGATTTTCAGAAAAAACTATACGGAAGTAGTTCATCGTGCCATGCTTCAAAGAAACCAAGCCTCCAACATGGCAACATCAATAGACAAAACAATAGACGCTTGCATCACGCACCCAATCTACACAGCATTTCGATCAATTGGAAGGGCTTTCAAAAAACAATCAACAGCAAAAAGCTACATGATGCCAAGAAACTAATTAGCCACACCAACAGCCCCTTGTAAAGAAGGATCATATTCTCCAAATCTTTCAATAAGCAAACTCTGTGTTCTTTCGCAAAATCTATTTTTAGGATCAGCTGCAGCTGCAGTAACTGCATCTTTAACAATTTGAGTAAATGGCACATCAGAGGTAGCATTCCTTAATCCATCCAAAACATATACCCCGCAACGAGCCGTATAGGATCCATCATCAAGCGAGCTAATATCGCCACCAATCCTTTCTATCAATGCTTCATTTCCCATTTTATTATTTTCCTTATTTTATTCGCAAAAATCCTGACTATTGTAAAACGAAATCGATACATAAAAAATCTTTAACAACGAAATCGAGAACAACGGTCAAAATCAATCGACCATCTCGATCTTAATCTTAACGGTTCGAGGAATCGAAATCCTCATAATGTTATGCAAAATCTTATCGTTCGCAGGCAGATCAACAATCCGCTTGTGAATCCTCATCTCATATCTATCAAAAGTAGCAGTTCCATCACCACACGGCGATTTCCTAGTTGTAATTTTCAATCTCTTAGTCGGCAAAGGAATCGGTCCAGAAATCGGAATGCCAGCTCCACTAGCAATACCTTTTATCCGATCGATAACAGCATTCAACTTATCGATCTCTACACTCTGTAACTTTATCCGCACGGTTGTCATAACCAATATCATAAAATTACACTTTTAAACCTTACTGTCCTAAAACAACAATGACAATAAAACCAATAATCATCACAATATTATTCCTCACATCCGGCATCTTCTACTACAACATCACCGACGCCAAATCAAACCTACAAACATTCCAAATCTCACAAATCGTCGACGGTGACACAGTAAGATTAACAAACGGAGCAACCCTCAGATTAATCGGAATCAACACCCCAGAAAGAAACATGCCATACTTTCAAGAAGCAAAATCATTTCTAACAACTCTAATCCAAAACAAATCAGTCCAAGTCCAATCCTTCGGCATCGGCAAATACGGAAGAACCCTAGCCTTCATCTTTCTAAACGACAAAAACATCAACACCCAAATCCTATCAGCGGGCTTGGCAACATTATATTGCTACGAAAACGATCCATGCTTAGACGAACTAAAACAAGCCGAAGAATTCGCAAGACTAAACCAAAAAGCATTATGGAAAAAATCCCCAGATGAAAATTGCATAAAATTAATCCAACTCAAAACAGACGAACCAGAAAAACTAATCCTCCAAAATAAATGCGACAAACAAATTAACATCACATTCAAAGATGACGCAACTCACATCTACCGCGAAACCTTAAACCCAAAATCAACATTCACAAAAAAATTCTCCCACATCTGGAACACAAACGGCGACTCACTCTACATCTCAGATGACAAAGGATTATTATTATTCCACAGATACCAAGCCTCTACCGAATATCCTTAAACCACGCAATCTTTTTCATCAAACCCCTGGGAAGACGCTTAGGTTTCTCAACACCCCCATCGGGCAAAGTAATAGTAATATCCTGTTTACAGTAAACCTTCCCTGGAGAAATCTCCGAATTAATAGTCCTTATCAAAGAACCACTAGCATCACGCTCCTCGACATTAATAGAACGATTTTCACCACTTCCATACCTACGAACAATTCTTTCCCTCACAATTCTATCACCAACTTTATCATTAGGATCATCATAAGTCACACTATAATATTTGCGACTAGGAAGATTAGGCAACAAAAATTTCATCCTCCCACCCCCGGGAAGCTCTATTGACTCTCCCGTAATACACGCAGTAGTACTATATCGTAAAGTATCGCCGCACCCAGCAACACCAAATCCAAAAGCTCCAGCAGCAACCTTAAAAAAATCACGCCTCCCCAATTTAACCATAGACCACACCCCACTCCAACTTATTTAAACATTTATATATTCCATTAACCAACAACTACCATGACAATCGACACAGCAACAAACGCGCTAATGCAACAAATCCAAAATCCATTTCTAACATCAATTTCAAAACTCATCGCATTCATCACGGATCCAATCGTCCTCCTAATCGCCGCACTCATCATCGCATCCTATCTCTACACAAAAAAACAAAACAAAAAAGCCACGATTTTCGCATCGGCAATAATCATCACAGCAATCCTAATCAAACTCTCAAAGGCAATTTTCCAAAGAGCTAGGCCAGCAAATGCCCTCGTCCAAGAACTAACACAATCTTTCCCAAGCGGCCACGCAACAATGGCAGTCATATTCTTCGGATTAGTAGCCTACATGTTCGCAAGAAAAAAATACAAACCCGCAACAGTAATCACAACACTAATCATCCTAATAATCGCCTTCACAAGAATTTACCTAAACGTCCACTGGTTAACCGACATCATCGCAGGCCTCGCACTCGGAACAGCAATATTAATCCTCTCAATCCTAGCACTAAAAAAATCATAAACGTTTCCCAACAACATAAACTTCACATTTCCCAACCCTCATCCCAAAATCAACCCCAACATCATCACCCTTCTTCGCAACCTTAACAGACTTCCCTTTCAACTCAATCGATTTAACAACAGCTTTCTTAACCCCAATATCATCCGAAATCAAATAAACATCATCCCCAACTTTCAACTTCCCAGTATTAATCAAAACAGAACAGGCTCCAACTTTCGGCCAATACTTATACGCCTTCCCAACAAAACTCTTCGACTCACTCTGCTCCCCATTCTCACTGAAAGAAAAATCATCGGCCGTCGGGATCTTCAAATAAAATCCAGAACTAAATCCACGATTGTAAACCTTCTTCAAATTCCCAATCCCAGAAATAATCTCTGCTCGGCTCAAATCCTTATCCAAAGCTTTCCGATATTCAGCAACAACAGTCAAAACATATTCAGGACTTCTATTCCGCCCCTCAATCTTAAACGAAACAATCCCAGCCCTTTTCATCTTCTCAATAAACGGCAACGCGCACAAATCCTTAGCAGACATAACCCTAGAATTTTCCATCTTCAATTCATGACCATTATCATCCTTAACATGCCAAGCCCTTCGACAAAGCTGCGCACATTTTCCCCGATTCGCAGAAAGCCCATGAACATGCTGCGACATAAAACATCGACCACTAACAGCGACACACATAGCCCCATGACAAAAACACTCAACATCAACAATCTTAGAAATTTTCGCAATCTGTTTCAGCGACAACTCCCTTGCCAAAACAACTCTCTCCGCTCCAAGCTTCTTATAAAATTTAGCAGCCGAAACATTCGAAATCGAAGCCTGAGTCGAAACGTGAAACGGAATCTTATACTTCCTACAAAGTTCAATCACAGCCAAATCCCAACAAATAATCGCATCAACATATTTCTTCGCACCCTTAACAATCTTCTCAATTTTCTTCAACTCATCGTCATACATCACAACATTCAAAGTCAAATACATCTTAACATCACCACAAATCTCCCGCACCTTTTTCAAATTCCTCAAGCTAAAATTCTTCGCCGAATCCCTCATGTTAAATCCACGAATCCCAAAATACACAGCATCCGCTCCAGCCGCAACGGCCGCGCGCAAATTCCTAAAATCCCCAACGGGAGCCAATAGTTCATACTTCATTAGAAAAAATCTCCCGATTTTTGACAAGCAAGGGCTCCGCCATTGCAATATCTAAAACCCATTGCCGCAGGCATTTTATGTATCATAATATAAAAACCAAAAATCAAGTTATAAGCTTAACGATCATAACTCATCCATCAAATCATCTAAATCTTCCAACAAGGCGTCCATAATTCTTTTAGATGTTTCTTTCTGGTATCCCAAATGACGATCTTCGCGAAGATATACAGCATATGAAACAGGATCCCAAATATCAGTAGGTTCGCGTCTATCTAGTTCCCAAACACATCCATCATTTACAGGCTCACCAACCTTCCTCGGCTTAAATGAATATTTTTCTAACTCACTGATAAGAATTTCCAAATAAAGTTTTTTATCTTTTCTAGAATAGGGAAGCAATTCAAGCTGTTGCTCAACAACATCAGCCATATGTCTCCCAAACGTTTCCCCTCTTCCTTCTCCTTCCATCCACAACCAAACCAACTCCACACTTTTAAATATTACTCTACTGTAGTAATTCTAAAGTTACAAAAGTTTATAAATATCAAAGATATAGAATATCATGGAAAAGACAACACACCAAATCGAGAAAAATGTTTCTGCAAGTTTTGCTTACGTAAAAAAAGATATGCTAATGTTAAACGACGCCTTCTCAGACATCCACGACAAAGTCCAACACTTATCTCTAAATCACGCTATGCTACTAGAAGAAATCGGAAAACTAAAAGCAGAACTAGCAAAATCATCAAAACCAAAAAAAACTGTTTCCAAAAAGAAACCAGCTAAGAAAGTTGCCAAGATAAAAGAAGATTTAACAAAAATTGAAGGTGTTGGCCCTGCAATAAAAAAACTTCTTTGGAAAAACAAAATTGAAACTTTCAAAGATTTGGCAAAAACCCCAGTCCAAGAACTAAGGGATATCTTAGACACTAAGGGGCCAATGTTCCAAATGCACAACCCATCAACATGGGCACGACAAGCAAAACTAGCTTCTCAAAAGAAATGGATTGAATTAGAAAGATACCAGGCAAAACTAGACGGCGGAATTTCAAAGAAGTCCACTAAGAAAACTACTACCAAAGCCCCAACAATAACAAAAAAAGTTACAGCTCCAAAAAACGGCAACGTGAAGAAAGTTGTTACAACTGAAGAAATCGTCTACTCCTAATTTCAGCGCAACCAAATCTTTAAAAACCAATTCTCCAACTAATTATCATGCCTCAATAGTATAGTGGTTAGTACACGGCCCTGTCGCGGCCGAGATCCGGGTTCAATCCCCGGTTGGGGCGTTTTTGAAGTTTTGTCGTCGCTGTTTTTAATATTTTT